>ENA-ORXD01000205-ORXD01000205.1-sediment-metagenome-genome-assembly--contig:-NODE-205-length-92183-cov-4.463748_pt1 | contig 92183 bp, 75 predicted proteins | sample MGYA00237862_ERZ511471 | MGnify/ENA metagenome assembly ERZ511471
TGCGATCGCGCAGCTGCATGCTGCCGACATCGCCAACCCCTTTGCCGTCAACGAAAATGCGGCCGCTGTCGATGCTTGCTTCGCGGCGCAGGCCATTGCGGGACAGGAGAAGGACCTGGCCGTTTTCCAAAACCACGGCGTTCTCTTGGTCCACCCCCATGCTGCAGGCCAGCCGAGCATGCTTGACCAGATGCCGGTACTCGCCGTGGATCGGCACAAAGTAGCGCGGCTTGGTCAGTGCGTGCATCAACTTCAATTCTTCCTGCGCGGCATGTCCGGAAACATGCACTTCGCTGGTCGTTTCGTAAAAAACCTCGGCGCCGCGCCGGTAGAGATGATTGATCATCTCGGTGATGGCTTTTTCGTTGCCGGGAATGAATTTGGAGGAGAGGATCACCGTATCTCCCTCATCCAGGCTGATCTGCTTGTGGTCGTCCATAGCGATGCGGGTCAGGGCGGACAGTGGCTCCCCCTGACTGCCGGTGGTGATCACCACGGTCTGGCGCGGTGGCAAGTCCGCCATCTGGCGCAGATCGATGAGGGCGTCGTCGGGAATGTAAAGGTAGCCGAGCTGGCGGGCGATGGTTACGTTCTCGACCATGCTGCGGCCATTGATGACGATCTTGCGACCACAGGCCACGGCCGCGTCCACCACCTGCTGGATACGATGAATGTTGGAGGAAAAGGTCGCCACGATGATCCGCCGCGGGCAGCGCGGCATGATCTCCGCCAGCGCCTCGCCGACCACCCGTTCCGACAAGGTGTAACCCTCGCGTTCCACGTTGGTGGAGTCGGCCATGAGGAGCAGCACCCCTTCCTCGCCAAAAGCGGCCAGCCGCTGCAGGTCTGTCGCTTGGTCATCCACCGGAGTCGGGTCGATTTTAAAGTCTCCGGTGTGCACCAGCAGGCCAGCGCCGGTGCGGATGGCCAGGCCGACTCCGTCGACAATGGAGTGGGTGACGCGAAAAAATTCGATGTCGAACGGGCCGACAGTAATGCATTCGCGTGGTTTGACCTGCTCTAGCTTTGGTTTCACTCCCAGGTCATGTTCGGCCAGCTTGTTGCGCAGCAGCCCCAATGTCAGGCCCGTGGCGAAAATTGGCGGGTTGCCGAGGGCCGCGAGGAGGAACGGTACCGCACCGATATGATCCTCGTGACCGTGTGTCAGGATCAGGCCGCAGATATCGTCCTTGCGTTTCTGCAGGGCCGCCACGTCCGGCAGAACCAGATCGATCCCTAGCATATAAGCTTCAGGGAACATCAGGCCGCAATCGATAAGCAGGATGCGCCCAGCGTGTTCCACAGCCATCATATTCAGGCCAATTTCACCCAGTCCGCCGAGTGGCACGACACGCACCGTGTCAGTACCGGTCAATGGGGGCGGAAAAAGGCGCATGGTTTCAGTCATGGATACCTTCACGAGGTTGTTGAAGAAGTAAGGCAGGTTCACCCTGCCAGATTTTACCGGAGGACAGTCTAGAAACTTGACACCGGCGAGTCAAACCTTTTCGCTGACCAGGGCGGCGGTAAAGAACCTTTACACCCCCGGCGAATTCCGTTACACTCGGACAAATTTATCCCTTTGGAGGAGACCCAATGTCTGTCAATAAAGTTATCCTGGTCGGTAATTTAGGCAAGGATCCCGAGTTGCGTTATACCCCGTCCGGCGCTGCTGTGGCCAATTTTACCATCGCGACCAGCGAACGGTACAAAGACCGCAATGGCCAGACCCAGGAAAAGACGGAGTGGCACAATATCGTCGCCTGGCGTCAGCTGGCAGAAATCTGCGGTAAATACCTGCACAAAGGGAAACAGGTTTACATCGAGGGTCGCATTCAGACCCGTTCCTATGACGATCGCGACGGCAACAAGCGTTACATCACCGAAATCGTTGCTGACCAGATGCAGATGCTGGGTGGCCGTGGTGGCGAGGAAAACACCAACTACGCTCCTCGCTCCGGCAATTATCAGCAGGGTTCGTCCGCGCCCGCTTCCGGCCCCAATGTCGATTTTGACGATCCGCCGTTTAATCCGGATGACGATATTCCGTTTTAAGTCCGGATTTACAGGTTTTGTAAAGAGAAAGGCCGCAAACTTCGTTTTTGCGGCCTTTCTCTTTGGGCTGTATTTTATGTCAATTCACGAGTTCTGCAAGTGCTGGTAAAGACATGCCCATCGGGTTAGTTGTTGACATCCAGAGGGAATGTCACGGTGAAGGTGCTGCCTTTGCCGACTTCACTCTGTACGCTGATCATCCCGCCATGATTTTTTACAATGCCATAACTGATGGAAAGACCCAACCCCGTTCCCTTGCCAACCTCCTTGGTCGTGAAAAACGGGTCGAATATTTTCGGCAGTATTTCGGCAGGAATCCCTTTTCCCGTGTCTGAAACAGAAACAAATACACTGCGGTCATCACTCCAGGTGCGGACGGTGATCACCCCCTGAGTGTCCATCGCCTGGGCCGCATTGACCAGAAGGTTAAGAAAAACCTGGCCCAACTGCTGTGGATAGCATTTTATCTGGGGGATGTCACCGAACTCGCGGTTGAGCGTGGCTTGGTATTTGATTTCGTTCCAGGCGATGTTGATGGTGGTTTGCAGCGTTTCGTTCAGATTGACCAAGGTGCAATTTGTTTGATCGACCCGTGAAAAACTCTTCAAGTCTTGAACGATGCGTCGGACATGATCAGCACCTTCCAAACACTCGCTGATCAACTGGCAAGCGTCTTTCGTTATATAGTCGATCTTGAGTTTATTTCTAAGATTGTCCACCTCTGTCGCGTCAGCTCCGTTTGCCCGGGAAACAATCAGGTCTTCGAGGGCGATGAATTCTATCAGGCGTTCAAAGTACTTGTTCAGCGTCGTAAGGTTGCTGGTGATAAACCCCATGGGGTTGTTGATCTCATGAGCGACACCTGCGGCAAGTTGGCCGATGGATGCCATTTTTTCCTGCTGGACCAGGTGGGTCTGAACCTGCGTCAGTTCTTCTTCCGCCCTTTTCCACTCCGAGATGTCTTTCAGGATGACCACGGTTCCAGGATATTTGAAACTGATGTCCTGCATGGGCCGAAACCGGGCCAGAACATGGCATTGGTGGCCGGATGGCAACTCAACCGCATATTCATATTCCTTTTCATCCCCTTTTTCCCGGAAACGGGACAACTCATCGGACATCCAGGGGAAGGGGATTCGCCCCTCGGGGTTCGAATAGTAATGGCCGCCAGAGGTGGCCGTCGGATTGAGCATCTGCGCCCCGGCAAGGTTCATATGCACAATGCGCATGGCATCGTCCAAGAGAAAGACCGCCGTTGGCAGGCTCTCGAAGATGGTTAGAAACTTGTTCTTCTCGTTGGTGATCTGTCGATTGGCGGCCTGCAACTCGTCGATCGCGTTATTGACGGTTTCGGTACGACTCCATTCGGAACAAAAGGCGATTTCGATCCGGTCGAAGACCCGTTCGATGAAGCGGGTAAAGCGCCAGGCGTCTTGGCTAGAGCCTTCCTCGCTCGGTTTGGGACCGAAACAGGTTAGCCATGTCGGGAACGATATCCGCACCAAGTCCAGATAGGTCTGCCGATAATATTTCATCAACCCCATGAACATTTCGAGGGTCACCCCCCGCGAGCGATGTTTCTGCGCTTCCAAAATGCCGAAGGCTGCCACAGGATCGGCAGAGAATGTGTCGTCAGGGCCCAATTCCCAAGGTTCCTCAGAGATTGACAAAGCTGAAACAATGGAGTCGGTCAGGCCGACGATTGAAATCCTCCATGCCTCCTCCAGGGTAGAGGTGTAGCGGGTATAATCCTGCTCCAGGGCATAATCGCGGATGTGGCGCATCAACCATAACTCATTGTCTTTAAGAAACGCTGCGAAAGGATGCATCAGCTCTTTCCTCCTGGACGTTTGCAGTCTGCCCAGAACCGCCTGTAACTGCTGCTAAAACAGCTGCTGAAGGATCTTTTGCTGCGATGTAACTTTAAGTCAGTTCAGGTTTTTCGCAAGGGAAGCCGGAAAATTTTTGAGCCGGGTTTGGGAGAATTTCCGCGCCAATTCTTTGGGCAGGCAGACTCCGGAGGGGGCTAAGCGAATTGTGCTGGGAATAAGGACGCACTCTCTTTGATCGCGGCAGGGGCGGCCGGTCAGGACGGTTTCGAACCGTTTGCAGTGGCGCGGTTGCGTCCCTGGGCCTTGGATTGGTAGAGAGCCTGGTCGGCACGAACAATCAGCTCTTCAGGGGAGCCGGACCGCCCCGGGTGGAAGCAAGCGGCGCCCACGCTAATGGAAACGTGGGGGCTTGCCGTGGATGTCCGGTGTTCGATATGCAGTGTGCGCACCGTCTCCAGAAGCCGCTCGGCAACCCGCATGGCTCCAGCGATATTCGCGTCAGGCAACAGCAGAGCAAATTCTTCTCCACCATAGCGAGCCACCAGGTCGGCCGGTCGGAAGACCGATTTTTCCAGTGCCCGTGCGACCATCCGCAAGCACTCGTCCCCTTCCTGATGTCCGTAGGTATCGTTGTATCTCTTGAAAAAATCGATATCGCACATCAACAATGAAAAGGGTTTCTGCTCACGGGCCATGCGCCGCCACTCGCGTTCCAGGGTTTCGTCAAAGCAACGTCGATTGGCCACCTGGGTCAGTCCGTCAACGCGAGCCATCCGTTCGAGCGCAGCATTGGCGCGGGCCAACTCTTCTTCCGATTTTTTGCGGCTGGTGATGTTCTTGAACTGCCCGACGATTCCCTGCGACCCGTCCAACGTCACCAGCGGTGCTGTCGATAGGATGAAGTGCCTGATTTCACCGGATGGCTCGGTAAATTGGATATCGATTTCCTGACAGGATTTCAGCCCTTTGCCGTTGACCAGAGGGCAGATTGCGTCATCGCACTTGTGATAGTTGATCGATGACGAGCAGGGGTGGCCGATGACTTCCTCCTCAGGTTTCCCCAGGAAGTTCAACATGGCAGCGTTTGCTCTCAAGACCATGCTATCTTCTCGAACGACCCACATCGCATCGGTGCAGGCATGAAAAATCTGCTCCAGTTCCATGCTCGACATTTCAGCGTGCAGCAAGTTACTGTTGCTTTCGCCAATGACCTGTTCCAGAACTCTCTGCATATTTTCCAGATCTTCGCAGGTCTGGCGCAGACGGCGGTTTTCCGCTACGAGCAGTTCTATGGTTTTCTTATGGTCGTCGCAGTTGGTCGTCAAGGATCGGTCCCTGAGTGGTCTGAATACTGGCTGTTGCTATCGAGTTTTTGAATCAAGCTTTGCCGGGTTGCATCAGATCCGGAGTGCCGGTCAAAAAGTCACCATGGAAAGCAAGGGCATGATTGTCAGGATTGTTTCCGTAATGGCTTCTTTTGGGGGGGGCGAATCTTATTGATGCCTTGGTGAACCATTGAGTTCTGCAAAGAGTGTTCCACTATCATTTATGCTTGGTCGATCCTAAAAAAAGGAAAATGCATCAACGTTTGGCTGGCGAGAGTCTTCCCTCGTTTTTGTAGCAAGGTGTGACATCCGTGTGTCAAAAGGATTTTTCAAAAATAAAAGGCCGCAAAATCCAATTTTGCGGCCTTGGTTACGCTATCTACAAGCAATAGGTGAAAATATCACCCTTCCAGCAACTGATTCACCTTGGCCATTACCGCAAATGCATCGGCGACATACAGCACATCCGCCTTGCCTTGCGCCCAGCCGCAGTTGGGGTCGAGGTTGATAGCGCGGCGTTCGTTGATGAAGCGCCAGCCTACGGCGTGGGGCTCTTCGCCGTGGCAACAGGTGGCCAGCCCTTTGGGGTGGCGCGGGGTGGAGCCGGTCTGGCCGATCTGATTGAGATGGGTCATGAAGGAGAGAACCGCTTCCCCCTCACTGCTTTGATCGACCAGCGATTTGCTGCTGCCGAGAGAGGCTTTGCTCTTGTTCAGAAAGCCGAGGATCAATTGTTCTGCGTCTTTCAGGTGGATTTGTCCGTCGGACTGTTTTTTGTTCCAGCCGGCACCGGCTACGAACAGCAGTTTGGCATCAGGGCGGATGGTCTGAGCCTGGCTGCTGGGAGCCTGTTCGCCGACCACGCTGGTCCGCTGACAAGCCGCATCCAGAGACACCGCGACATTTTCCACCGCCGCGTTCCCGGCTGCTCCCTGCCAGGCGCTGAACACCCCGGAATCGATCAGTAGAACCCAAGGACGCTGAGAGCGGCTCAAGGTCGCTTTCATACGCTGGCGGTAGTACCATCGCTGAATCTGCAGGGTGTCGCCAGCCGGTTCGATGCCGCTGACATGGGTTTCGATGCGTCCGCCCAATCGTTGCGTCGCGCCTGGCAAGGCCCGCGAGAAACGAGAGGTGGTCGGGGCCAGGATCAGGCTGGCATCGGCCTGTCGGGCCAAGGCTGTGATGGCGGCGGCATCCGATGCATAGCGGGAAGCGCTGAAATCCTTCCCCTGCACTGCGAGGATGCGTTTTGCGCCGCAGCCGGCGATGGCATCGGCCGCAGCCTGCACTGTTTCGCCAACCAATCCCACGGTCAAGGATGTTTGTAGTTTCTGAGACAGCTCTACGGCTGCGCCCAACGTTTCGAGCGCGACATTGAGCAGGTTGCCGTCAGCTTGGGTATGAGCTAAAAAAAGTATGGTTTCCATTCTGCTTCTCCGTATCAAAAACCCGCCGCGCGGATGGGTTAGTCTTTGAGCCAGGCCACGATTTCTTTGGCAATCTCTTCAGGCGGCATATCCTTGACAATCTTGGTTTCGCGTCGCTGGGCCGGCAGTTCGACACTGGCAAAGATGACCCCTTCTCCTTTCAAGAGAGCAGGTTGAGCCTTCTGCAGGACGGGCATGATAGTGCGCATGTTGAGCATGCCGACCTGGGGATTGTTGGGCGGTTCGGGCAGGCTTCCGGTGGCCCAGGCGAGCATGGCCGGCATGCCGGCGCATTGCGAAACCTGATACCGGCCCCCTTCGATTCGCTCCAGAACCTTGAAGGAGCCATCCGTCTGCACGTCGATTTCATCCACAGCAAGGAACTGATCGTGGATGCCGAGCCGTTCGGCGACCATCGGCATCGTGACACCTGCATCTCTTACTGCCGAGGCGCAGCCGCCGAACAACAGCAGTTTTGAACGATCCAGTCCGGCGATCTTTTCGATGGCCCCAGCTAAAGCCTCGGCGACCTCGAACGGGTCTGTGAAACCGCCAGCCGGTCCGTCGAGCGGTACCAATTCGAACGGGACCTTTTGGGCGATACTCATCATCAATTGCTGCAGCTTGGCCTTGTTTCCCAGGCTGACGAGCCAGACTTTGCTCCCCGGCTGTTTTTTTGCCAGATTGGCCGCTTCATACAGGGCATGCCCGGCCCACGGGTCGAGGATCGCCGGCAACATCAGCTCGTTTTTCAACGCCGGACCGGTCGGCCCCTGGACCGGCGTGAGGGTTTGCAGGGGGTCGGGAACGAGGCTCCCGCAGACAACGATATGTAATCCTGTACTCATCAATCAAATCTCCTATTTAACGGGATTCAAGCGTTGTTGCCACAGAGACTCAGAGACACTCAGTTTTTAAAACAACTGACGATTAGCCATTCGAAAAAAACCAAAGTCAATACTCTGAGCATCTAAGGTTCTTTGATGTCCTCTGGGTCTCAAAGTCTCGGTGGCCAGTGTTTGGTTAATTCTCCGCCGAATGCAAACCGCCGGCGCCGGCACGGAAGTCGATGTTGCTCCGTTCCGGATCGTCTCTGCGCGGCCGGCTGCAACTCCACAGGCAGGCGCCGCAATGGACGCATTTTTCCCGGTCCAGCTGTGGTGTGCCGCCCCCTTCGCTGGCCGCGATAGCCTGGCCGGAGCACATTTCCACACACAACTGGGGATGGCAGTCGCTGCATAGATTTGGATCGAGAAAGACAACGTGATCGGCATAACCGGGAGGGGCTTGGACTTTGCCCCCCATAAGCAAGGCATCCTGCTGGGAGACAAGGAGCTGACCGTCCAGAGGGATTTTCGGCCAGCCCAGTTTGTCCATCACGGCATCGGCCAGAGGCGTCCCTTTGGACAGGGCGTCCTGTTTCAGGGAGGCCAGTTCATCACGGGCAATTCGCCCCTGGCAGAAGCTTTCCAGGGAAGGAATGCCTTCGTAGGGGCGCTTGATTTTAGCCGGCAAGTTCACGCGGCCCTTGCTCAGGCCGGTCAGTCCCATGCCGAGCAGGCCGTACAGCACGCCGTGCTGGAAGCCGTCCCGGGCTTTCTGCGCCTCGACTGCCTGCTGTTCGACCCAGCTGGCGCGGCGTCGTTGCAGGTAGACCTTTTCCAGATTCTCGCGGCTGAAGGGCAGGTTGGCTTTGGCCAGTTCGATAACCCCTTCTGCCAACTGCACACCCGTGGCCCAAGCTTCGTCCACGCCGGAACCGGTCAGCAGGTTGGTGCTTCCCGACCCTTCACCGATTCGGGCGTAGCCATCCCCGACCAAAAACGGTTCCCCGCGTTTCCCCGATTCCTGCAGGCTTTTGGCTCCCCAGGAGCGCAAGGTCCCGCCTTGCAGGTATTTCCAGATGGCTGGGTGCTGCATCCAATGCTGCAGGTAGCGATAACTGGTCCGGATCGGGTTATCCAACCAGGACGGGACAAAAATTCCCAACGAGGCGACGCGCTCCGGATAGACGTAAAGGAACCCGAAGATTTCCGGTTCCGGATAACCGAGGGTATGGATGACCGTGCCCGGTTCCAGGAGGCAATCTTCGGGCAGTTCCACCACGGCTTTCATTCCCACGGCCCATTCGCGTTGATGGTTCCCTTCGGGCAGGCCGAAGTGCTGATCCAGTTTTTGGCCAACCGGGCCGACCGGGCCGTCGCCCACCACAGTGAGGCCGGCGCGTATCTGCATCCCCGGCATATAACCGGCAACCGGATGGCCCTGTTTGTCGGTTCCCTGATCGGTGAGGCGGATGCCGACCACCTTGTCCCCTTCCAGAAGCGGTTCCGTCACCGGCATGCCGGGCCAGATCTGCACCAGTCCAGAACCCATCAGTTGGGAACCGACCCATTGATTGAACTGGCCGATGGATAGGACCAGGCCGTCTTTCTTGTGAAGGAACGGTGGAATATAAGGGAGTTCAAAGGCGTGGTCGGCGATTCGGGCCAGTTTGCCGAGTTTATTCAGTGCCTTGTCGACCCGTTGGATTCCCTGGGAGCGTCGGCTGGCACCATCGGGGTCGAGCAAGTAGATGACCTTTTCGGCTTTGACCGGGTAGGTCATGGGGATCTCTTCGGGGTTGAGATCCGGAAAACTCTGCCTGATGCTGCGGGCCGGAGTCACCACCCCGGACACGCCGAAACCGATGTCGTCGGCTCGTTCATAGCAGACGACCTGCAGGGGCATTTCCGGCATCAGCGAACTTTTCAGGACGACTTCACCGTTCTCATTCAGCATGGCCCGCGACAGGGTGGTTAAAAATCCAGCCATGGCCGGTCCGAAACCGACGCAGGCGATATCCACTTCCATGATCTGGCTGTCCATAGCGCTTTTCCTTATTTGTCAGGCATGAGATTGCCTTCTTGGAAAATCATTTGGCCACAGAGACGCAGAGACACAGAGGTTTTTTAAATTCTCTGTGTCTCCGGGACTCCGTGGCGACTATTGGTTTAGCGGGGATAGTCGAGGGCTTCAGGGATCGTCACTTTGCTCAGAGCGGTCGCAGCGCGGTCTTTTGCCAGGCGCGAGCCGGTCAGACAAACGTCCAGCTTGCTGCGCAGGCGTGAAAAGGTCTGCAAGCAGCTCTTGGCGCAGGGGCCAGCCTTGGAGGCATGGCTGCCATCTTCGGCGATGCAGTCGCCAACCGCCCTGCCACCGCAGGCCATGCCGGGCATGATGCTTTCCATGGCATCGAGGGCATCAGCCTGGAAGCAGTTTTCCAGAGCATCCTGGTCCCAATCCGGGTGATGGTTGTAGCCATAGACCAGTTCGGCGCAGATCCGGCCGACTTCACCGGCGGCCCGGGCGGCCTGGACATGGCACAGGTCGGAGAAAAAGTTGACATAGCCGTCCAGCCCTTCGGCCAGTACCGGATTTTCTGGCCCTTTATTCTTCAATTCCAGAGTATCGAGGATCTGGCAGCGGGCGGCCAGCAGCCAGCAGAGGGCGTCAGCAAACGGGAAGACCACCCCATGCCGTTGCGAATGATAAAGAGGTTTGCCATCGGCATCCTTGGCTTTTTGCAGATGTTCCATGCTCCAAAGCCACAGTTCCATGGCTGTGGCCAGGGTGCAGGCGCCGGTGCCAGGATCCTGGCTGGCGATCTGACGCAGTTCGCGAATCCACTGGCGATACTGGGTGAGGAACAGCTCGCTGGTCATGGTGATGCTCAACTGGCGGCGCTGTACTGCTTCAGGCCCTTCATAGGTGGCCTCGAGCTGAGCATCCATCCACTTCTGTCCCAGGAATCCAGGGCAGTCTTCGGTGATTCCGTAGCCTCCCATCAGGCTGACCGCTTCGCGCATCATGGTGGCGCCGTAGCCGGTGTTCCACAGCTTGCAGGCCGGGCAAAGGACGTTGGCCAGCGACTCCTTGATCATGAACTGCGCCAGGGTGTCGGCTTCCAGCTCCAGGCGGCGGGCCGCATCTTGTTCGGCTGCTGGTTTTTCCATCAGGGCAAGGTATTCGAGGGCAGATTTCTGGACTTCTTTGAACAGCTTCATCTGGGCTCGTGAGCCGCTGATGCCGCGTTCGGCGAGTAGTGCCTCTTTTTCTTTTTCGATGGTGTCGAAGTCGTCGAACAGGCGGGCAGTGGCAAAACCGAGGGAAGTGGCGGCCTCGCCCGTGGCCCAGACATCGACCAACCGCTGCAGCACGTCCTCTTTCTGCTGCAGGCCAAGGTCGTAGCGGGGGCTGCCCGGCGAACTGGCGCTGCCGCCCCGGAAACGACTGCGCTGGTAACGGATGATCGGTTCGACAGCGGAAAGGAGTTTTGCCGAACTCATCAGGGCAACCGGCACGCGGGTGCGGCGAAAGACCGATTCGATGATCTCGCTGTGGTTGTATTTGGGGTGGATCACGCCGTCTTTGACGGAAAAGCCGCCGATGATGCGATCAGCCGGGATTCTCAGGTTGAAGATCGGGTCGCGGGTCGAAGAGAGCTGGTGAACCAGCTTCAGGGTCGGTGCGCCGCGATCGAACTCGCCCGGGTCGCTCTCTTCCAGGATTACCATGCAGCTGCCTTTGATGCGCTCGTCATCCGAATCGACGGCTGCTGTGACGAAATTTGCGAAATCCATGTTGGTGATAAACCGGCCGCGTTTTTCGATCTGGAAGACCGGATCTTCACCGTCTTTCCATTCGGCAATGCGGATTTTCCCGGAGACCACGCCGGTGTCGACACCGACGTAAGGGAGCGGCTCGGTCAGGGCAAAGGCTCCGCGGCAAACCTCGCGGTCGTCGCCGGGCAGGGGCGGAGCGCAACGGCTCATGTAGTTGAAACGTTGTTCCGCCGTACCTCTTTCATGGATAGGGGAAAGGGCAAGATTACTGGCCAGGGAGCAGGTTGCGGCGCCGCCGTCGACCCAGGACAGTTCAAAGGCGACAAGGGACAGTGCCAGGTTTTTCGGGCCGGTGATGAACCCCCCCTCTTCGGGGTCCATGAAGACCGTGGTCAAACCGGCTTCGTCGAAACCGATCAACAACTGGTTCTTTTTGTCGTTCCATTCGTGAGAGTTGCGGGCGCCTTCCGCCACAAGGCGGGCAACGGTGCTGCGTGCCAGGGATCGGGCCGATTGAACAGCCATTTGCAGATCAAAGCGGTCCGCATAGCGCCACATGATCTGGCGGACGTCATCTCCGGGGAGGGTGCTCATGAATTCCTTCTGGCGACTTTCGACATTGCTGGCATTCATCATAACTCTCCAATGTTCGCTGAAATTACTGTCACAATTAAATTTGTGCGGCCGATATAAATTTTCGTTGTGTCGCACCTGCCAAAACCAAGGGATGAAAACTGACTTGATTGCAAAAAAAATTATTGAATTTTAATTTGCATTAGCCAATGAAGCAAGAAAATTCAATCAGGCAGGGGAAACGAGACGGGGAGGTTTTTTTGAAATGAGCAGTTCGGTCTGCTTGAATATTGGATGGTTGTAAATAGCAGTTATAAATGTTTTTGATGGAACCGCCGCGCTAAAGAATGGCTCGTAGAGAGGCTGGATCGTCATAGGCACCGATGCACAGGTGATGTTTTCACTGTCTGGACAAGCCAAAAGCCGTTGCAATTTCCTGAGTAAGTTGCTAGTTTCAGTTGGGAAATTTGTTGGAATCAAAGTCCTGAGCGGTTCAAGGGGGGACCCACGGCCCATGCTGGAAAATCGGCGCAAAGCTCTGATGCGGTTATTGCAGGACCCTGACGACAGGGTTCAGGAGGTTGCCGGCCAAGTTCTGGAAAAGCTGGAAGCGGCTGCGGCCTTGGAACATGTTCTGGAACGGTTAAAGACGGGGAGTCGAGGCGAAAAGATTCAGGCGCTGTTTTCTCTGGGGGGGATTCGTTCGCCACGGGTGTTTGCTCCGCTTCTCGCTGCGCTGAAACACTCCGATCAAGATTTGCGCGTTGCTGCGCTGCAGGTGTTAGGTGAGAAGAAAAACCCCAAAACCTTGGGACAGATCGTTCCCCTGCTGAAAGACCCGAGTCCGGCCGTACGTAGTCAGGCGGTTGAAGTGTTGGGCAATTTCCATGATGCGCGGTTGGTCAGCTACCTGGCGGAGGTGCTCAAGGAACGGGATGTCGATCTGATGCTCCTAGCCCTGCGTTCCTTGGGACGAGTGGGGGCGCCGGAGGGAGAGAAGGTTCTGGTGCACTTCCTTACTCACCCGGAACCACGCGTGCGGCGCGAAGCTGCCCTGGCATTGGGCGAGCTCGATTTGCCAGAGTAAAAAACAATCAGGATATTAAGCAAAACGGCCGGGAAATCCCCGGCCGTTTTTGGTTTCGATGAAGAAAATTTTTTGCAGGCTGAGCAAAAGGTTTGTTCCGTCTGCTTTATGGGAAGTAATCGGTGACTGCAATCCCTTTGTAAAACGGATCAACCTCGGCCACGATGTGGCGCTTGCTCAATGGCGAGATTTCAATTTCCTGGGGAGTGGACAAGCGTTGTCCATCCGTGGCGAAAACGATTTTTAGCCGTATTTGATCGGGATTGTCGATTCCGACATGGGTGACTACGCCGATTTCATTACTGTTCAGGCGCACCAGACTGCCAACCGGGAAAGTCCCCATGGAATCAAGAAACGGGGTGAGAATCTGTGGGTTGAGCATGTTACCGGCGGCTTCGCGCAATTTGACCATGGCTTGGCGCGGGGTCAGCGGGCGCTGATAGGCGCGCAGGGTGGTCATGGCATCATAAGCATCGGCAATGGTCACCGCGTCGACCATGCGCGAGTGCGGTCGGTGACGGATATCGTCCGGATATCCGGTGCGATCAAACCCGAGATGGTGAGCCAGGATCATATCGATAACGTCCTGGGTTATGCCGTCCATGGCGGTGGCGATGTCAGCTCCGAGCCGAGGATGTTCCATGATCTGCAGATATTCGGAATGATTCAAACGGGTCGGTTTGTTGATGATCTCAAGGTTGATGCGCAGTTTGCCGATGTCGTGCAGCAGACCGCCTAAGCCGAGCAGGCGAAGATCCTGGGGGTCCATGCGGCAGGCGCGGCCGACGGCAATGGAGATGACCGAGACATTGACCGAATGGGTGAAGGTGTAGTTGTCGTAGTCCTTGAGCATGGAGAGCGCAAACAGCGCGTGAGGGTCGGACAGCGTCACCTGAACCATGCTTTTCACGACTTTTTTTGCATCGTTCGACGAAGGGATACGACCAAGACGCACGTCCTCCATGATGGTGGTGACGACCTTGATGGCATTGCCGTAGACAGTGCGCGGCTTTAGTTCTTCGTCCTCCACGGTTTGAATTTCGACGTGGCTGATGTTGTGCCGGGGAAGTGCATCCTCAAGACTCGTTCCTACCATGTCTGGATTATTGATCAGGCTGATGAAGCTTTCCAGTTCTGGCAGTGACAACCCCTTGAGAAAGACCAATCCCTCCACCTGACGGATTTCCAGCAGTTCGACCAATTCGTCGGCAGCGCTGTTCACCTCGGCAAACAGGTGGTCTTCGATGAACAACGTCCCCTCGAGCAGTCCCATGCGAATTCGATCCCGTTCCATCAGAAGATCTCCGAACAGGCTGAACAGCTTTTGGGTCTGACGTTGGCTGGCGGGGTGTTGCTGATTGTAAAGCCTCAATCCGCTCATGGTGCCGGTGAAGGCTTGCAGCAGGGGGCGATAACGGTCAGGCATCATGTTCAACGTCCTTGGTCAACAGTCGCAGGGCGCGTTGGGCGGTTCTGGCCAACTCTGGGTTGCGGCTGCGGGCCGTTTTGGTGAGCTGCTTAACCGCTTTGGGTGAACCGATCTCGGCCAGTGCCATGGCGGCCATGCGTTTTAACTCAATGAATTGTTCCCTCTTCCAGAGGTAACGACGGCGCAGAACCTTGATCAGAGGAGCCACCCCTTCATCAGAACCGATTTCTCCCAACGCCCGCACTGCATTTTTTTTGGTCGGCAGGAGTCGGCCCCAAGGGTCGGGTCGGCGGATCAGGCGCATCAAGGTCGGTACGGCCGGAGCATGATGCAAGGCGCCAAGGGAGAGGAGGACTTGGGGCAAGGTTTCGGCCTCTTCCCGCTTCAGGAGTTCGAGCAACAGATCGCCGCTATGCGGGCTGCGGATGCGCCCCAGGGCTCGGATGGTTTCGCGACGAACCCGCACGTCTTCATGGTCGAGCAAGGGGACGAGGTTGTGCAGGATGTCTGTGTCGCCGATCTCACCAAGAATTCCAGCGACATTGCGTTGAACATACCAGCGATCGTCTTTCAGATACGGGAGCAGGATCGGCTTTGCGGTCGACCCGATTCGCACCAGGGCTTCGCTGTACAGACGACGCAAACGACCGTCTTCCTCATTGGCTAGACGCTCGACGAGTTCCCTCGCACCGACCTCTCCCATGGCCGCCAAAATGCGGAACAGGCCTTCGAGGTATTCTGTGGAGAGTTGCTTTTTGCCAATGTAGTCGATGAGAAAGCCGAGAGTCTGATCGTGACCGAGACTGGCCAAAGCATCCTGGCAGGATTTTTTGAGCTCAGCCGGGAAGGATTTCCGACGTTGGGCCTGGGCGAAGAACAGCAGAATACGGAAAATATCGCCAGCGACGGCCGAGTCCAACTGGCAGCGGATGGCACCGACTGCTTCCATAGCCAGTTGCCGGAAGCGCTCGGCGCCTCGTTCTGTTTGCAGGTCATGATAGATGGCGGAGAGCTGCCGCTGTTTCAGCTGATGCACATCTAAGGTCGGCTGCTTCGCTCCCCCCTCACGGAATTCTTCCAAGATGAATTGGTCGCGTTGCTCCATGGCATTTTCGCCACCGGCGGCTTCCAGTTGTTCGCGGGATTCATCCATAACGGTTTTTTCCCGCAGAATTTTATTCAGGTCTGTTTCATTGACCCAGATTGTGCCAACCTGCAGCTTGTTCAGCATTTTGTCCAGCCCGCCTAAAACCTGGATGCGCGTTGGAGTCAGCAGTAGGCAGCGGCTGAAGTTGAGTAGGTCCCGAGTGGTGATGCCGGGAATAATAACAAGATGTTTGACGCGACGGGAGAAGAGGTAGTTGGCCAGTTTTTGCAGGACTTGGTTTTTTTCACCGATGGTTTTGTCGTCCCAGAGAAAGCCGGTTTTATGAATCGCCAGACGCAGTTGCTGCTGCCCCAGCAGGTGCTCGCGAATGACCTTGGCTGCAGCCTCTGCAGAGGCCTGCAGAGCCGGATGCCCGGCAGGATAAAATCCGACACTTTTGATGAGTTTGACCAGGGCGGTCAGGGCCGCACTCGGATTTTGGGGTTCCTCCGGGCTCATCTTGAAACCTGTTCTCCTATGAAATCTGCACGATGTCTTGGCAATTTCTAAACATAACGTCTTCCGCCGGGGATGTAAATCTTCTTTACCGTTTGCGTTTACAGGTGATCGCTGTTTTCCACCAGGCAAAAACCGCTGTCATGAACCCCGTGGTCTTGGGGAAGATACATCTGTTCCAATATGGTGCGGAAATGGTCGGCAATCATTTTGCGGCGAATTTTTAATGTCGGCGTCACAAACGTCCCGCCGAAATCCTGCGACAGAAGGATGAAACGTTTGATGCGCTGGAAAGAAGGGAGCTCATTTTGCAGAGCATCCACCTGCTGGCGGATCAACTCCAGCACCGCCGGTTGGTTGACCAGGTCACAAGTGTCGAGGAAATCGAGTTTTTTGTCCCGGGCGAATATTGACAGCTTGTCGAAATTGGGAACGATCAATGCGGTCAGGTACGGTTTGCGGTCGCCATAGACCATGGCGTTGGCAATAAATTTGTCCTTTTTGAGAAGATTTTCAAGGATTTGTGGGGCGATGTTCTCTCCGCTGGCAGTGACAATGAGATCTTTCTTGCGGTCAGTGATGAACAGAAAACCATCTCCGTCCAATTTTCCGATGTCCCCGGTTTTGAACCAGTCTTGGTCAAATGCTTCCTGGGTATCCTCGGGACGTTGCCAATACCCTTGAAATACCCCTGGGCCGCGGACCAGGATTTCGCCCTCGTCACTCAGGCGGACTTCGGTATTGATCAACGGGCGCCCGACGCTGCCGATGCGATGCTGGGCCGGACAATTGGCGCTGATGACCGGCGAGGTCTCGGTCAAACCGTAGCCCTCGTAGATGGGGAGCCCGGCGGCCAGGAAGAATTCTGCGATCTCCGGTGCCAGCGGCGCACCGCCGGAGACAAAGAAGCGCAACCGACCACCGAGATGTTCAGCGATTTTGGCGAAGACCAGGCGGCGTGCCAGTTTGATCCCCAATTCCAGATACCAGGAGATGGGTTCACCGTTTTGCTGTTTGGAGACCCAGAGCCGACCAATGCGGCGGGCGGCGAAAAAGATCTGTTTGTTCAGCCATGGTCCGGCCAGGACTCGCTCTATAACCCTCGAATACATCTTTTCATAGAGGCGCGGGACGCTGACGACCACAGTCGGCGCCACCTCTTTGAGGTTGACCGGCACTGATTCGAAGTTTTCCGCATAGGCGATGACGGTTCCTTGCTGCAGCATCAGGTAGTATCCGGCCATCCGTTCGAAGACATGGGACAGCGGGAGGAACGACAGGCATTGATCATATTCACCGATGTCGAACAGCTTCAGGGCCGCATCGATATTGGAGAGAAAGTTCTGGTGGGTCAGCATCACCCCTTTGGGTGGTCCGGTAGTGCCGGACGTATAAACTAGGCTTGCCAGGTCATCGCCCCGGCCCTCCTCTAGCAATGCGTTTAGTTTTTCAACAGGGACGGATTTCCCCCCGGCAAGGAAGTTTGCCAGAGTCATTACCCAGGGGTGTACGAGCTCACCTTCCAGGAGGATGAGCTTTTCCAGGTGGGGGATTTGCTGGTGGTGATCAAGCAGTTCCTTGGCTTGAACAGGATTCTGCGCGAACAGAAAGCGGCTGCGTGAATCTTCAATGATGTGCCGGATTGCCGCCAGCCCTTCGGTGTGATAAACCGGTACACTGGCCGCACCGCAGGCCATGGCCGCCAGATCCGCATAGACCCACTCGGGACCGTTGGGAGCCATCACAGCCACATGGTCGCCGTGTTGCAGCCCGAGGGCCAGAAGGCCCCGGCCAAAGGCCATGATCTGTTGTTCGAGGTGCTGCCAGGAAATATCCTTATAAGAGCCGCGTTCCTTGCGGCGCAGGGCGGTTTGAAACGGGTTTCTCCTGGCCCGGGACAAAACCATCAAAGGGAGCGTCGTTTGCATAGAAACCTCCGGCGATTTTTTACTGTTATCGCCCGCCGGCCCTGATAAGATGGGGGCCTGTTGAAACGCAGCGGCAGTGCAGCCGCCCGGCGGGGGGAGGAAACGCATGATTCTGGGGGTCACCGGCGGTATCGCCAGTGGGAAAAGCAGTGTGGTGGCGGTGTTTGCCGAACTTGGCGCGCGTGTCGTCAGCGCCGATCAGTTGGCGCGCGAAGTCGTGGCGCCAGGCTCTGCGGTGCTGCAGCAATTGACGGCCAGATTCGGGACGGAGATCCTCTTCGACGATGGTCATCTCGACCGAAAGCGATTGGGCGATCTGGTCTTTGCCGATGCCGCAGCCCGTCAGGACCTGAACGGCATCATGCATCCGGCCATTGCGACCTTGTCCCGGCAGCGCCTGCGGGAAGCTGTGGCGAGCGGAGCTCCTCTTGTCGTTTACGAAGCGCCACTGCTGTATGAAGTTGGCGCCGAAGATCGAGTCGATGCTGTGCTGGTGGTCACCATTGACGAAGGCCAGCAGTTGCAGAGGTTGATCAAGCGTGACGGTCTGACTCTGGAGCAGGCGAGAACACGCGTTGCGGCCCAGATGCCGCAATCTGAAAAAACGGCTCGCGCCGACTATCTGCTCGACAATTCCGGCCCGTGGGAAGAGACTCGCCTGCAGGCCGCGGCGCTGTTCAAGCGTTTGGCATCCGACAGTCATTAGCCCTCTCCCGATCATCCAGAAAATTTCTGATCAGTCGCATCGTTTCCCCAAAGCAGGGGTTGTCCGGGGTGCTGAGGACATGGCCCGCCCGTTCATCGAACAGGTGGTATTCCTTGGGGTGGCAGTTCAGGCGTTGGAAAAGCCGCCGACCACTGTCAATACTGACGGTACGGTCACCCAGGGCGTTGATCGCCAGTAGCGGAACGTTCAGGCCGGGGGCCAGGCGTCCCACCTCCGCACAGAGATGGTTGAGTTCAGCAACCGCCCGCAGAGGCCGTTTATCATAGTAATAAGGAGCAGTTTCAGCGGTCTGTGGGGCAGGGTAGTCCGGTTGCCAGCGGCTGATCAGTCCGGCTGCCGGCCCCAGCCAATGCGCCAGGCGCAGAAATGGGGAAAGGGCCACCACACCCTCAATAGAGCGGGTTGCTGCCAACTGTAGTAGTAACAGCCCGCCAGTACTCATGCCGATGCCGTAAACCCTCGCCACCTTGCCTTGCAGAAAGTGATAGCCTTCATCGACAGCCGCCAGCCATTCCTGGCGGGTGCGTTGCCGCAGGTCATCAACCTGTGTTCCGTGCCCAGGGAGGCGAATCCCCAGGCAGAAAAAACCCGCCTTGCTTAATTCTTCGGCCAGAAAAGACATTTCCCGCGGTGTGGCTGTCAATCCATGGACAAGAAGAACTCCTGCATCGCGTTTTGGAGTTGACGCATCGCTGAAAAAAGGGAGATTGGCGTCCAGTGTCACGCCAGCGCGGCGGGCCGACTCGACCAGGGGCTGAATTTCAAAAGCAAGGGGAGTCACTGCTTTGTGCATTGTCTGGCCTTTAAATTTCTAGGGATTTCCTTGGGTTAAGTTTATCAATGAGAATGGAGGTGTCAATTTGAGGGGACTTGAAGATATAAAAAAGCCCCCCTCGGAGAGGGGGGCTGGAAAGTTCCTGGAGACTGGATTTATTTGTGGTAGCCGAGACGGGTGGAAAGATCTTCGGCCGCCTGCAGGACCAGCGGAACGATTTCTTTTTCCATGCGTTCATCGGAAAACCGCATGGACGGGCCGGAGACGCTGACGGCTCCAACGATCCGTCGAGTATAGTCACGAATCGGACCAGCGACGCAGCGTACGCCGACATCCAGTTCTTCGTTGTCGATGGCGTAGCCTTTATCAGCGACTTCAACCAGAGCCTTTTTCAATTCCTCACGGTCTTTGAAGGTGTTGGGAGTGAACTGCTTGAGTTCCCGTTGGGGCAGCAATTCGTCGATTTCCTCCTCAGACATGAATGCCATATGGATTTTGCCCGCTGCGGTGCAGTAGGCCGGGAGACGGGTGCCGACGCGAGATACGACGCGGACGGTCAGGTCGGTTTCGACAACATCGAGATAAACAATGTGGCCTTCTTTGAAAATCGCAACATAGGAGGTTTCATTGCATTCGCTGACCAACCGTTCCAGGATCATCTTGGCCTGGCGCAGCAGCCCCATCTGTTTGATGAAGGTCTGACCCAGTTCCAGAGCCTTGAGCCCAAGTCGATAGTTCTCCGTGGCCTTGTTCTGTTCAATATAACCACGCGACTCAAGAGTGGCGAGGAGTCGGAATACGTTGTTCTTGTGGAGTTTGAGGCGCTTACTCAACTCCGTAACGCCCAGTTCGTCGACTTCGTCGTGGAACTGCTCCAGCAGGTCCAAAGCGTGGGAAACCGCTTGGATGATGTATTCGGACTTGTCCTTTCGTGTTGCCATGGGCTCTTTCCTTTTTAATGAATTAGGACGCAAACAGGCCCTATCTTAATATAACTTGGGTTTTTTATGTCAAGCATTATGGTAGAAAATGCGAAATTTGACGAACGATTTTTGGTTTGTCGTAAAAGCGGGACCTGAAAAATCGATCAATCATATACGCTTTTTTTTGGAAATATAAAATAGTGTTTTAAAGATGTCAACAGGTGGCTACGAGAAAAACGAATCCAAACCAAAAAAAAGCGATTTTTCAGCCAGCTGCTGAATCTTTTTATTGATTTCATCCAAATAGGGGAGGCGTTGTACCTGTTTTGTAATCCTGTTGTCGGTCTCTAGCGACGCCTCTCTTGTTATATTCTCTCGTATACAACATTCCACTGATAAATACGTGGTTTTAAAGTTTGCAGGATAAAGCCGGTACCTTCTGTTTTTGTTATGGAATCGCTCTTAACCGGTTTCCTCAGTGTCGGTTTTCATTATTTCACGCAGTACGCTGGTCGCATAAGCTCCCTTGGGGAGGATAAAGCTGATAAGGAGATCTTCCCCGTCCGCTTCGACTTGGCTGTCCCGGAGAGGAATCCGCAAAGGCCGGCGTTCGCCTTCCATGTTCAAGCCTCCGCCGAGCCGAAAACTGTCGAGACTCAAATGTTCCCTGTCGAGCAGGGCTGACTCCAGAAGCCCGGCCTGTCCTTGGGCCGGAGTCATTTTGAAGCCATAAAGAGGGCCGCTCGGACTGATTTCCAGTCGGTTGGCTCGTTCCTGTTCAGCTTCAGGGTCTTGAACCAGGAAGCAAGCTCCGTTGTCATGTTTATACGCCAGATCGCCCTGCCAGAGGGTTTCCAGGCTCCCTAGACGCATCGAGACGACTTTGTCGAACAGATGGGATTGATAGGCGGACAGATATAAACGCAGCAATTTCTGCGGCAGACGCAGAACGGCTTGTTCGGCGGACAACCCTTCCTGCAGGCCATGCAACAGTCGGCGTTCATCGCGCATGCGGGGCGGTAGTATTTCCAGCGCCCCGGTCAGGTCGCCCTGGTGAAACCGGGTGGCACCTTCGCGCCAGCGCGGTTCCTGAATTTTTTGCGGATCGCCCATGATCAGGCTTATCGCTTTCGTGTAATCCTTGCTCAGCAGGGCATGGCCGATAAGATGGGAATTACCCAGCGAGCCGTAACGTTGCTGGCCGAAAAAATTGGGCACTCCCAGTTCTTCCATGACGTGCAGCATGTCACGAGTTCGCCCGGTGCTGTCCGGTTGAACCTGACGGACCCGAATGCGAAACCGGTTGCCGGCCAGGTGTCCGGGGCGGAGTTTGTTGCGGTGATAGGCGGCATTGAGGATGCTGACTTTGTCGATTTGCAGGGACTCGATCTGTTCCAGCTTGACTCCCGGCAGGGAGATGGTCTGACGGGTGGTGGCGCGGGCATCCTTGAGTCCGGCATACCCCATGTCTCGCTCTCGGATTCCCAGCTCGCTAGCCAGGTGCTGCATCAGGGCAAAGGTGGTCAGACCGCGTTTTTCAACCGTCAGGTACAGATGTTCACCATTGCCGCATGGCTCGTAGAGAGGAAGTTCCTCGACGAAAAAATCGTCGATGTCTTCCTTGATCAAGCCGCCTATCCCCGGGAAATGGGCTGTCAGGTAATTAGTCATGGTCGGCATCACTCCAGCGAACGCGGAAGCCGCGTTGGATATCCGGGGGAAGGGTGGTCGGCGCAGACCAGTCGGGCTGCTTGCGGTAGTGGACATAGTAAATGTGCTGACCGCGGTCCAGGAACCGACGCATATATTTGGAGATGGGATAATTGTCCAAGGCGTGGCTGTACAGGGTCGGCAATTGATTTTGGAAGCCGGCTCCGGTCGAAAAGAGGCTGGCGACGTCTTCGGCGTAATCGGTGAAATCGCTGCTGAAAACAAATTCGCCGCCAGGCTGCAGCGAATGCAGCGCCAGCTTCAAAAATTCAGGATTGACCAGGCGTCGTGGCCGGTGGCGTTTTTTCGGCCACGGGTCGGGGCAGTTGACATAGATGGCTGCCAGACTTGCTGGAGGGAGAAACTGGGCCATCAGGTAGCGAGCTTCAATCCGCATGACTCGTACATTGCCAAGGTTGTTGAGATCAACCTTTCGGCAGGTTTTGTAGCAGCCCCGGTTGTAGATGTCGATGGCGAGAAAATTCCAGTCCGGCCGCCGGCGGGCCATTTGTTCGATAAAATCACCGATACCACAGCCAACTTCAAGGGCAAGAGGGGCTGGGCGGGAGAAGAAATTGTCGAACGAAGTCCCTTCGGTGAGGTCCTCTTCGCGAATAAAGCTTGGGGATGTGATCTCAATCATCCGCTGGGTCATGCGGTTGCTCCTTGTGTAAACAGTCGGGACCGGAATCTAGCATAAAAGCTAGTAAAGTTTCAACTCTGCGACAAAACAGAAGATTGGCTCCGCTGGGCATGCAACTTGCTCTTAATCTTCAGTAATCTGTCGTTGTCAGACCCAGAGAGACTTGCGAGCCGCATGGATTTGTTTTGACAAAGACTGCAGGTTGAGGTAGGAAGGCCTGTCGCTCCGGTATGGCATTGTTTTAATTAATAAATAGCTCGGAAGGGACAGTCCCTTTTTATAGTGAAAATCCCCGGCCTTTTCCAGCCATTTACCCTAAAACGCTCAGGCAAATGACGATGAAATCAGCAAAACAAGTCACGGTCTGCAAAAAGGTCCTGGTTCCCCTCGGCCTGACCCTGATTTTTTTTCTGAGCCTGTTTTTTTTCATTAGCTATTATTATTTGCATCAAGATATCGGTCGTGAATTGCTACGCCAGCAAAAGACCGTGGCCATTTTGTTTCAGGATTTGATTGATCTGCGAGCGAATTTGATGGAATCGGCAGTGGATCAATTTGCTGGCAATGCCGACCTTCAGGCCGCAATGAAAGCGGACGACCGCCAGCGATTGTTTGATTTGGCTCGGCCGATCTATGAGCCACTCTTCTCCAAGCATGGCATCACGCATTTCTATTTTCACCATCCCGATGGCGTCAATTTCCTTCGCGTCCACAAGCCCGGAAAATATGGCGACCTGATCACCCGCTATACCCTCAATCGCGCGGCGCAACAGGGGCGTGTCGCTTCAGGGATCGAGCTCGGTCCGCTGGGGACTTTTACCTTGCGTGTGGTGGTGCCGTGGGTGGTGGACGGTCGTTTGATCGGTTATATCGAGTTAGGCGAAGAAATCGATCATCTGATCCGCAAGCTGCGTAATATCGAGAATCTCGATCTGGTGGTCCTGATACGCAAGTCTCTGCTCAATCGCCAGGATTGGGAAACCGGTATGCGAATGATGGGGCGCAATGCCGAATGGGATCGTTTCTCCGATATGGTTGTTGTCGACCAGACCATGCCGACTCTGCCGAAAGACCTGCGCTTATTATTGGATGAGAAAAAGCTTCGTTACAGCCGTGAGATCCAAGTGGAGATCAACGGCCGCGAATATTTTGCCAAGCTTTTGCCCTTGTGGGACGCTGCCAACAGTGTTGTTGGGGATTTCGTGCTGGTTTGTGATGTGCACGAAGCCATCCGTGATTTTCAGAAGTCGATCTTGTTTATCGCTGTTTTTTCTACCCTGCTGGGTGGGACTTTGCTGATTTCAGCCTTTTTCATTCTGCGTCGCACGGACCGTGCCTTGGTCGTCGCGCGTAGCGGTCTGGTGCAAGAGATAGAAAACACTCGGCAGGCCAAAGACCGCCTGGAAGTTGAGGTCGGGGAGCGGAAGAAAGCGGAGAGCGCGTTACGGAAGGCCCACGTCGAGCTGGAAAGCCGGGTGCTTGAGCGGACTGTGGAGCTGTCGAACAAAAACAATCTGCTGGAAAACATTTTAGGGAATATTCCGGCGCAGATTTTCTGGAAAAATTCTGAAGGAAACTACCAGGGAGCAAACGCTGCCTTCTATGAGGCCATGGGGCTTGAAGAGTCAGCCATTATTGGAAATGTGCCGGAGTGCAGCAGTGAATCCTGTCGGCAGGTCTGCCGCGTTTTGAAGGAAGTTGAGGCTGAGGTCTTGCTGCAGCGTGAGGCGGTGTTAAATCGTGAGGTGAAGATTTACAACGATCACGGCGGCGAGCGAACCCTGCTGGTCAGCGTCGTGCCTCTGCTTGGAAATGGCAGCTACGATGGCACCGGCCTGTTGGGGATTTTGCAGGATATCAGCGAGCGTAAGGAAGTTGAGCGACAAATGCGGCGCACCGACGAATTGAGCCGCACGGTTCTCAATAGCATGATCGATGCCGTGGCAATCATTGACGTGACCAACTCCAGGATCGTTTCTGCCAATGAGGTCTTCTTGAGTGATTTCGGGCTGACCGAAGAACAGGCCGTGGGGAAGTTATGCCACACGATTATTCCCCTTTGCCCGCGGGAGAACGGGTTGTGCCCTTTGTTACAGACTGTGGCACAAGGTGCCCCTGCCAAGGCGGATTACACGTTCAAGCCATCTTCGGGTTCGGAGGAACGTTTTATTGAAGTCACCACTTCACCGCTGCGGGACGAAACCGGGCAGGTGGTTCAGGTTGTCTGGGTAGCCAGGGACATTACTGATCGCAAACGTACCGAAGAAAAGATTCGCAACCTTGCCTACTTTGATCCTCTGACCGGGATTCCCAATCGGCTATTGTTTCATGATCGCCTGCAACAGGGATTGGCACAGTCACGGCGTGAAGGTCAACGTCTCGGCTTGCTTTATATTGACTTGGACGGTTTCAAGGCGGTTAATGATAGCTTGGGGCATGCCTGTGGGGATCTTTTGCTGCAGAAGGTGGTGCAACGGCTACGTCCTATCATTCGGGAGAGCGATACCCTGGCCCGCCTGGGCGGAGATGAATTCTGTATCCTTTTGAATCATGTCAAGGGACCCGAGGAACTGGAACGGGTCGCCGGGAAAATCTGTCAGCAGCTGGTTGATCCTTTTGATCTGGAAGGGAGCATGATGACTATCAGCTGTAGTGTGGGAATGGTCATTTTCCCCGAGGACGGAGAAGACAGCGATACCCTTTTGCGTCAGGCCGATCGGGCCATGTACGCAGCCAAGCAAGGAGCGCCGCCACGAGTCTGCTTCGGAAATACCTTGCGCTAGGACGAATCTATACCATGGAAAACAGCCACCTTGCAGGTGGCTGTTTTGGTTTTAACGTCGTTAGAGTTTTCGCAGGAGGAAGACCAGGGCCTCAAGCTCACTTTGAGACAGATGTTCGAAGGACGGCATGGTCATTCCCTGTTCTGATGTGGATGGAGTGATAAGGCGTTGCAGCAGTAGCGGTTCTGACCAGCGTTTCGCCATGGTTTTCAACTCTGGTGCCAGGTTGCCGCCACTTCCTTCAATGCGGTGGCACCCCTTGCATCCCTGGGTGTTGAAAAGCTCCCGAGCCTGGGCTTCCTGGTCCGCGGCACGGGTCTGTGCCGGTAAGAGGAGGGCCATGGTCAGTATTGTAAACAGCAAATATCGAGATCGCATCGAACATCCTTTCAGACTGTTGCCGAGGGGGCGTCCAACAGTCGAGAAAAACTATTGAATTCACCGGCTCTGCCAGCTAACCTGTAATCGCGTTTTCGGCTTGGCCGCAGTCAGGCTCGCAATCGATTTTACACTCTTGTAACAAGGAGACCAGACATATGTTGATCGTAATGCATCATCACGCCACAGATGCGCAAATCGAAGAAGTAGAAAGTGCTGTACGGGCGATGGGGCTAAATCCGCAACCGATTCCTGGCAGTCTGCGAACAGCCATCGGTGTTCTCGGCAATCAGGGCTATGTGGACGATAGTACGATTCTCGAACTCCCCGGGGTTCGCGAAGTCATCCACGTCAGCAAGCCCTATAAGCTGGTGTCGCGGGACTTTCACCCGGTTTCCACGGACGTTGCTGTCGGTTCGGTCACTGTGGGGGACAGTCATCCGCCTGTGATCATGGCCGGTCCTTGTTCCATCGAGAGCGAGGAGCAGATGCTGATGTCTGCCAAGTTGGTCAAGGAAGCCGGTGCCCATATCCTGCGTGGCGGGGCGTTCAAGCCGCGCACCGGGCCTCACACATTCCAGGGGTTGGGTGTTGAAGGGCTTAAATACCTGCGCCTGGCGGGCGACTCCGTGGGGATGCCGGTCGTGACCGAGGTCATGCGCATCGAACAGCTCGACGCAGTCTGTCGTTATGCCGATCTGCTGCAGATCGGAGCCCGCAACATGCAGAACTTCGACTTGCTCAAGGAAGTCGGCAAGCTCAAGCATCCCGTTCTGCTCAAGCGCGGCATGAGTGCCACCATCGAGGAATTCCTGGCCGCTGCCGAGTATATCGTTGCCGAAGGGAACGATCGAGTCATCCTTTGCGAACGAGGCATCCGGACTTTCGAAAAGGCCACCCGCAACTCTCTCGATCTTTCTGTCGTGCCGCTGGTACGGGAGATGAGCCATCTGCCCATTATTGTCGATCCTAGCCATGCGACCGGTAAGCGCAACCTCGTGCCGGTCATGGCCAAGGCCGCCCTGGTTGCCGGTGCCCATGGTCTGATGATCGAGGTCCATCCAGAGCCGGACAAGGCCCTCTGTGATGGAGCACAGAGCCTTAACGGCCCCTTGTTCGCGACATTAATGGAAGAGATCGGCCTGTTGAGCAATTTCCTGCGGGGATAAATTTCTGGCACGGAAGCCGGCTGTGTGTTTAACGCCGGGCAAGAATGCCCGAGGATAAAGCGCCGGAATTTTGCGGGAAAAGGCTCACTGGTTTATCGATTGATAACTTAAGTTGCCGGGATCAAACGTAATAAGGTAATTTCCGGACGACAACAAAAGCGGATCGGCAACAGACTGGTGCCAACCCCTCGGGAAACATACATTGGGGTTTTGGGGTCTCCCACCCGATAGAGTCCGGCGACGAAGGGGCTCGAATAGCGGGGCAGTTGCAGCGGAGGTAGAAAGGGAAGGCGGACCTGGCCGCCATGGGTATGGCCGGAGAGGATCAGGTCGATGCGGTCATCAAGGAGTTCGTGGTCGAAGGCCGGAACATGAGAGAGGAGCAGATTGACCCGTTGTCGATCCGATTGATCCTGCAAGAAGCGCAGATGATCTGCCGCCGAGGGGTAATCGAGTCCCAGCAGAGAGAACGGGACGCCGGCGAGCTCCAGGTCAACGCGTTCATTGAGGAGGAGGGAGACGTTTTCGCCGGCAAAATGGCGACGCAGGTTTTCTCCTTCCACCCGCGCCCAATACTCCCAGTTGCCTTGCACGGCAAAGATTCCTTTGGGGGCCTGCAGTAAATGCAGAAAGTCCAGAACCCCTCTCAGGTTGCGTTGCTTTTCCAGATAATCGCCAGTCAGCAGGATCGCTTCCGGCCGTAATCGCATGACTTTTTCTGCGACCTCGCGGTAATACCGGCCAAAGGAACGGATATGCAGGTCGGACAGATGGAGGAGGCGGATTTCTCGCCCCGGAGGTATTTTCGGCAGCGGTAGGTCCAGCTCTTCCACCACCAGGGCATGCGGCTCGTGCCAGAAGGCGTCAAAACCGATCAGTCCAGCGGTGCTCGCCCCCCCCCAAGCCAGAAACCGGCGTCGAGACATGGGCTGTTTAAACGGCACCTCAATATTTTCAAGGTTGTCTTTCACCTGTTATCCTGCGTCTGCAAGGTCCTGACGGGGCTTTTGGGGTCCGTTTCTGACTATAACATCTGTGCGGACGCAAGGAAACCCGCCTTGTCAAACACTCCTCAGTTGATTAATATTAAAACGGATCGCGAACAAATTTGCGCCATGTCAAGGAGTTGGAGATCATGATCAAGCCATATATGTTGAAAGCGGATATCTTCTGGATCGGCGCCCGCCACCCGGAATTGAAGATTTTCGATGAACTGTTGCCGACCCGCAAAGGGTCAACCTATAACGCCTATCTGGTTCGGGGCCAGAGCAAAACCGCTTTGATCGATACGGTCAAGGGGATGTTTACCGACGATTATCTGGAAACGCTGCGGGAATTCGCAGCGAACGGTGGCATCGATCTGTTGGTGGTCAATCATACCGAACCTGACCATTCGGGAGCTATTGCAAGAGTTCTGGAACAATTCCCCGATTTGCCGGTCTATTGCACCAAGGCTGCTGAGAATTTTCTGCGCCAGTTGCTCAACGGTCCCTTCAATGCCCAGGTGGTCAACGACGGCGACGAACTCGACCTGGGAGGCCGGACTCTGCGCTTTATTGCGGCTCCGTCTTTGCATTGGCCGGAGACTATGGTGACATACCTGGTCGAAGATCAAGTTCTGTTTAGTTGCGACGCCTTTGGAGCCCATTATTGCGGCAAAAGCCTCTTCCACGACGAAGAGGAGGCTCTGGACGAATTCGAATTTTACTATCAGGGGATCATGCGGCCTTTTAAAGAAAAGATCCGCGAAGCTCTGGACAAAATCGAGCCCCTGGCGCTGGATATGATCTGTCCTTCTCACGGGCCGATCTGGTGCAAGGATGTTCGCAAGGCTCTCGAATCTTACCGAGAGTGGAGTGCTCCTCCCCCGGGGGCTGCCAACAGCCGGGTCCTGCTGTTGGTTCACTCCGCTCACGGCAATACCCGGGCCATGGCTAAACTGATTCGCCAGGAACTGGAAAGCCGTGGCCTGCTGGTAGTCGAAAAAACGATTGTCGAGACCAGCGACGCCGAAATGCGCGACGAGATGGAGGCCTCCGATGCTTTGGTGGTCGGCATCCCGACGATCAATCGTGACGCTGCTCCGCCGGTCTGGCATGCCCTGGCGCTCCTTTCCACAATCACTCCGCGGGGACGGATCGCGGCAGTCTTCGGCGCCTTCGGCTGGAGTGGCGAGGCCGTGCGCATTGTCGAAGAGCGCCTTAAGGGCTTGAAATACTCCCTGGCTGCTCCTGGCGTCAACTGGCGATTCTCTCCCACCGAGGATGACCGCGAACGCTGCCGGGAAATGGCAGAAGCCGTTGCCCATGCCATTTTAGAGCGCGGCTGATTTAATCCTTCTTAAGAAGCCAGCCTGAGGCTGGCTTTTTTTTTGACCTAAGCTACCATTTAGGCCATAATTTTTCGGCGCTGTTAGAATTCCATAAACAAGGAGAATGAGATGAGTTTTTCCCAGTTGATGGCGAGTGCGAACAGTTTTGTTTGGGGGCCGGTCATGTTGCTGCTCTTGGTCGGAACCGGCGCGTATCTGTCGATCCGGCTCGGCTTTCTGCAGTTTTTCCAGCTGCCCCGCGCTTTGCGCCTGGTCTTTTCCAAAGCTCCCGACACGGATGCAGAGGGTGATATCAGTCCGTTTCAGGCCTTGACTACCGCGCTGTCCGCTACCATCGGCACCGGTAATATTGCCGGGGTCGCTACCGCAATCTTTTTAGGTGGGCCTGGCGCCATGTTTTGGATGTGGGTTTGCGCCCTGTTCGGAATGGCCACCAAGTATGCCGAGGCGGTGCTGGCCGTCAAATACAGGCAGGTTCTCCCTGACGGTACTATGCAGGGTGGCCCGATGCGGTACATCGCTGAAGGGCTCGGTCTGAAATGGCTCGGCTGGTTGTTCGCCCTGATGGGGTGTATTGCCGCGTTCGGCATCGGCAGCATGGTCCAGTCCAACTCGGTCGCTGTGGCCTTGGAGCAGACCTGGAGCATTCCGCCAGTCCTGACCGGTGTGGTGCTGGCTGTCCTGACCGGGATCGTGATCATCGGCGGCATCAAGCGGATAGGCAAAGTCACTGAGAAGTTGGTCCCGATCATGGCTGTCGCATACGTCATCGGTGCGTTGGGAATCCTGCTCCTCAATATCGACAAGGTGCCGATGGCTTTTTCTCTTATTTTCCAACATGCCTTTTCGCCGGCTTCGGCCGCTGGCGGTTTTGCCGGTGCCGCGGTTTCCGCTGCCATTCGCTTCGGTGTCGCTCGCGGCGTATTTTCCAATGAGGCCGGTCTTGGGAGTGCTCCCATTGCCCATGCCGCAGCCAAAACCAAGAGCCCGGTTCGCCAGGGTTTGATCGCCATGACCGGGGTTTTCTTCGACACCATCGTCATCTGCAGCATGACCGGTCTGGTCATTCTCTCGACCGGGGCCTGGACCAGTGGTGAAACCTCCAGTGCCTTGACCTATCTGGCCTTTGAACAGGGTCTCCCTGGCCCGGGTGGGCTGATTGTCACGCTGGGCCTGGCAGTCTTTGCCTACTCCACTATGATCGGCTGGGCCTATTACGGTGAGGAGTGCGTTGAATATCTGTTCGGACTCAAGGCGCGCATGCCTTATCGTTATATCTTTTGTATCGTTATCGCCTTGGGCGCATTCCAGAAAGTCGGCTTTGTATGGGATTTCTCCGATACCATGAACGGCGCCATGGCGATTCCCAACCTGCTGGGACTGATCGGTCTTTCCGGTGTGGTTGTCAAAGCGACTCGCGAGGCATTGCAGAATCCTGATCAGCATCTCTAACCGGTTGTAGGGTGACGGCCTCGGTCCTGTGGCCGTCACCCCATTCCGGCTGCCCTGGAGGGCAATTTGTCATCCACCCTTGTTGTTCGCGTCGCAGTCGTTGCTCCCCTGAACAAACTCCTTTCTTACCGAGTCCCGGCAGATTTGGTTGATGATGTCGCTGTCGGAATCAGGGTTCTGGTTCCGCTGGGGCGCCGTACTGCCGTCGGGTTCATTTTTGCTGTCGAGCAGGATTCCGGTGCCGAGCTCAAGTCAATTCTGGAGGTTGCCGATCCCGAACCATTCTTCAGCCCGGTTCTCGCAACCCTGCTGCAACGCAGCGCCGACTATTACTGCTATCCCATAGGTGAAACGGTTCGTACTGCTCTTCCTGCCGGTGCCGCCCGACGTGATGCCTCCCTGGCTATGCCTCAGGAACGGATTTTTTCTTTAGTTTCTGATCCTCCCGACATTGCAGTACGTGGCAAACGCCAGCAAGAAATCCTCGATTTTCTGCGTCGGGAAGGATATGCCTCCATGTCCCGGCTGCGAGAGCTTTGCGCTGCTCCGCATGCACCTTTGCAACGGTTGTTGGAACAAGGGTTGGTCGAGGAACGGAGTGAAGAGCGGCCGCGGGATCCCTTCTTTGCCCAGCCGGTCAGTGCCGACCTGCCGCCGGCATTGAATCCTGCACAGCAGGCCGCAGTCAGTTCTCTGACCGAAGAGCTCGGCCGTGGCCGTTTCCACGCCAGTTTGCTGCATGGGGTGACCGGCAGCGGCAAGACCGAGGTTTATTTGCGAGTCATTGCCGAAGCCCTGGCGGCGGGACGACAAGTACTGGTTTTGGTGCCTGAGATCGCTCTGACGCCGCAACTGGTTGGACGTTTCCGCGCCCGTTTCAGTCCTGCCGGCAAACGTATTGCCGTTTTGCACTCAGCCCTGTCCGATGGTGAGCGGCTCGATGCCTGGCGTTTGATCATGCGATCCGAGGTGGATGTGGTGATCGGTGTTCGTTCGGCTGTCTTTGCGCCTCTGCCCCGGCTCGGGGTGATTGTGGTCGATGAAGAGCATGAGGGGAGTTACAAGCAGTCCGATGGCTTCCGTTATCATGCCCGTGACCTTGCGCTATTGCGTGGGCAATTGGAAAACGCCCTGGTCATCCTCGGTAGTGCCACTCCAGCATTGACGACCTTTTATCGATCCCGGGAAGGGTTGTGTGGCTATCTTTCCTTGCCTGAACGGGTGGAGGCAAGGCCATTGCCCGAAGTCGTGCTCGTCGATCTGAAAGAAAATCCTCCAGACGGAGCCTTATCTGCCGCCTTGCTCGTTGAGTTACAACAGACCCTGGAACGAAAAGAACAATCCATGCTCCTTCTCAATCGGCGCGGATTTGCTCCGTTTCTATTGTGCCGGGATTGTGGAGAAGTGTGGCGTTGCCCCAATTGTGAGATTTCTCTGACTTATCACCAGAATCGGCGGGAGTTGCGCTGCCATTATTGTGACTACAGTTTGCGACCTCCGGATATTTGTGACCGTTGTGGGAGCAGCGAACTGTTACCCGAGGGGGTTGGTACTGAACGCCTGGAGGAAGAACTGCGTACTCTTCTGCCCGATGCCCGAATCCTGCGAATGGACCGGGATACAACGCAACGCAAAGGAGCACATCAGTCCCTGCTGGAACAGGTCGAAAGGGGGGATGTCGATATTCTGGTCGGCACCCAGATGATCGCCAAAGGGCACGATTTTCCGAACGTCACACTGGTTGGAGTGTTGAATGCCGATGCCTCTTTGAATTTTCCTGATTTTCGAAGTGCAGAGCGGACATTCTCTCTCCTGGCACAAGTGGCCGGCCGGGCGGGGCGCGGCGAACGCTCGGGGCGTGTCCTGATTCAGACTTTTGATCCCGAACACTTTGTGCTCCAGTGTGTGGTCCACCATGACTACCTTGCCTTTTATCAGGAAGAAGCCGAATGCCGACGTGCTCTGGGGTACCCACCGTTTGGTTTTCTCGCCAACCTGCTCTTGGTCGGGAATGACGCCAGCCGGGTGCAGCAAAGTGCGGAAATGTTGGCCCGACAACTTATGAACTTTCAGTCGCGCGTCGATGTGCTTGGCCCCGCACCATGTCCTCTGGCCCGCCTGCGCGGTAAAGCTCGCTGGCAGGTGTTACTAAAGGCTCCGGATCGACGCTCGTTGCGAGGCTTATTGTTGAACGTAGCCGATTTTATTCCCGCACTTCCTGCCGGCGTGAGGTTCACCATCGATGTTGATCCATTGGATATGCTATAGGTCCAGCCTGCCGTTTCGTTGCTCCTTCCTGACATGAGGAACTGTCCGTCGCTGTTTTTTTGCCCCCCGTTTCTCGAATAAATAGTCTGGCTATTTTTTAATCTTTGTTTTTGCTCTGCGATTTTTCTAGGGATTTTTTTTGTGATTTTTTGCTTAAAAATTAGCCTCCATGTTTTGGCTGAGTTGTTTTATGTGTTTAGTTCTCGTGTATAGTGAGTAAGAAAATGAGTGCTTGAGTTAGTCTTGAAAATTTTAATGCCTAAAATATACGCATTTTTTGTTTTAGTTTTGTTTTTAAAAAGCCAAATATTTCAAGATTTTATAGCTAATGGGTTAAAAAATAAACAGTACGGCATGGTTTGTGGATATGCTTATGGCTGTCTTTGGCAAAGTGTTATTTTTTTAGGTTTTTGTGCCTAAGGAATGAACAGGGAGCTTATTTTCTTCAGGAGGACAGCCATGAGCCCGAATATCGATGAGAAGGTTGAGCCGATTTATCAAGACGTCGTAAAGCGTAATCCCGGTGAGGTTGAGTTTCACCAGGCTGTGCGTGAAGTGTTGGAATCTCTTGGTCCGGTTTTGGTCAAGCACCCCGAATATCTGGAGCGTAAGATCATTGAGCGTATTTGCGAGCCGGAACGGCAGATTATATTCCGGGTGCCCTGGCAGGATGACAAAGGTCAGGTGCATATCAACCGCGGATTCCGGGTCGAGTTCAATAGTGCTCTTGGTCCCTACAAGGGTGGGCTGCGGTTCCACCCCTCGGTCTATCTCGGCATCATAAAGTTTCTAGGCTTTGAGCAGATTTTCAAAAACTCCCTGACCGGGTTGCCGATCGGCGGCGGTAAGGGTGGCTCGGACTTCGATCCCAAGGGCAAGTCTGACGATGAAATTATGCGTTTCTGCCAGAGCTTCATGACTGAGCTTTATCGACACATTGGCGAGCACACCGATGTGCCGGCTGGTGATATCGGTGTCGGCGGCCGGGAAATCGGCTATATGTTCGGCCAGTACAAGCGTATCACCAATCGCTGGGAAGCTGGGGTGTTGACTGGTAAGGGGCTTCACTACGGCGGATCTTTGGTGCGCACCGAAGCGACCGGCTACGGTGCCACCTTCTTTGTCCATGAGATGCTTAAGGCGCGCAAGGAGTCTTTTGACGGCAAGGTTTGCACCGTGTCGGGTTCGGGCAACGTCGCTATCTACACAATTGAAAAAATCCATGAGCTTGGCGGCAAATGCGTGGCCTGTTCTGACTCCAACGGCGTCATCTTCCACGAGCAAGGGCTTGATCTTGATCTGATCAAGCAGCTTAAAGAAGTGGAGCGGCGTCGTATTCAGGACTACATCAAGTACCACAAAGACGCCAAATACGTCGCGAACGGCAATATCTGGGAGATCCCGTGCCAGGTGGCCATGCCGTCGGCGACTCAGAATGAAATCAACGGAAAAGATGCTGCGAAGTTGGTCAGTAATGGCTGTATCGCTGTGGGTGAAGGGGCGAATATGCCGACGACCCCCGAAGGCGTTCGGGTGTTTCTCGATGCCGGTATTGCTTATGGGCCGGGCAAGGCGGCCAATGCGGGCGGGGTAGCCACTTCAGCTCTGGAAATGCAGCAGAATGCCTGCCGTGATTCTTGGAGTTTCAACTTTACCGAGAAGAAGCTTGAAGAGATCATGGTTAACATTCACAATCTCTGTTTTGAAATCGCAGAAGAATATGGCGCGCCCGGTAATTATGTAGTCGGAGCCAATATTGCCGGTTTCATCAAGGTCGCTGACGCTATGGTGGCGCTAGGTCTGGTCTGATTGTTTGATTTTACAAACGGAAAAGGCGCCTCACTTTTTGTGGGGCGCCTTTTTTTATGGATTCAACTTGCTTGGCTCAGCGCAGACAAACGAGCCTCTGGCTGACCACGTCGGCCATCAGGGTGAGCCCCTGGTTGGGGAATGAAAAGATTTTGATCACCTTCTTGAAGCGTGAGCTGGCTGGCATCATCCCTTCGAGGGCGTTGGGTAGTTGGTCGAGCCATGATTTGTCGAAGTAGACATCGGAATGGTCGGGGAAAAGGGCGAAGTAAAAAATGTCTGTTTCCACCAGGTCCTGGAAGAAGTGTGAGCCAAAGGACAATTCCGGCATCAGGTCGCCGCTGATGAACGCGACCTCTGCCAGGGCCGCCATGTTGTTGATCTCGGAAAAAGTGATGGGAACCCCGAGAGATGGAGTTGAGCTCCCCCAGCGGCCGGGACCGCAAAGCAGGGTAGGATTATCCTGTTTGTTGCCGATGCGTTTATTCAGGCGGCCAACCAGTCGGGCCAGTTCGTATTTGTCAGATAGGGGTAGCTGCACATATTCCAGCGGGTCGATCCAGATGAGAGTTGACAAGGGTTGGGCGATGTTGCCGCCCATGAAGTTGCCTTCCTGCTCAAGCAAGAGGTTGCTCTGGGGGATTGCGGTCGGGATTTCAATACGCTGGTTTTGTCCCTTGGTTTGCAGGGGGCGGCACTGAACGGGATTGATTTTAAGCTCATCGTTGGTGGTGAAGTTGACGGTAAACTCTACATCGACCGGGTACTGGTAAGCTTTTTCAAGACATTTCAGCATGCCCTGAAGCAAAGAGCTGAAATTGGTTTTGGAAAGAAGTTGGTCAAAGGTGAGCAGCCAGAAGTCCTGCCGTTTGCCAGTCCGTTGCTCTACGAGCTGGCCGGTTTCGGTGTCGCGGATGGCGAAGCGCTGGATGGGGATGTCCTTGACGCTTTGCAGTAAGCGGGTGAGGGGGACGGTTTCCCAGGTGTTGGCGGTGACATTAATCAGGTCGACGTCGCGCTGAGAGAACTTGCGGGTATCTTCAAAGCCCTTGTGTGGCTGCTTGAGTGGCGCGTCAAGAGCAACGATGCGTGGATAATCACCCTCTACTCGATCGACGGCGCGGGTGCCGAGGCCGAAAACCAGTCGCAGCATGCCGGCCTGTGGGTCCATTTCCTTGTCCCAGACAAAAGTGTTGAAGGAAACTCCGACCCCTGCCAAGTCCGGGAAATAGTACTGCGAGTGATAACGACCGGAAACCCTCTGCACCAGAAGAGCCATTTGCTCTTCCAGGTCGTTAAGGCCGCGCTGCAGGCGATAGGTCAGGGCGTCTTCACTCATGGTGCTGGCAAAGATGCGGCGTACGGCATCTTCGAACTGTTCGCAGCGTTCTTCGGGGCTCCCCTGGTTGGCGCAGAAAAAGCTGTCGTATTTTCCGGCAAAGGCGTTGCCAAAACCATCTTCCAGTAATGAGCTGGAGCGGACGATGATCGGGTACTGGCCGTAGTAATCCAACATCTGTTGAAAGCCCAGGCGAACCTGGTCCGGGAAGGTTCCTTGAAGCATCTTTTCGCGCAGTTCTGCGGCTGCTTCAAAGTAGCCTGCCGGGGTTTTCTGTTTCATAAACAGTTGCCACCAGCCGTTATGGACGATGTAGGAATAGTAGACGTTGGATCCCACAAAGTAAGAATCGTGCTGTTCCAGATAGTCCTGCCAGTTGGTCTGCTGGTCGCGCAGTAAAATTTTTCGGGCCAGCAGCATGCCTACGGTTTTGCCGCCCACAAAGCCGGTGCCGATCATGCGGGATTTGATTTCCAGCAGGTCGTGCAAGTCAAAGTGCTGGCGCGCCAGGTCGAGAATTCGTTCCTCTCGTCCAATCATGTGGCGACAGATGTGACGAATCATCTGCGTTTGTGTTTCGATATTGTCGGTGTGATGGGTCAGCTCCTCGGCCTCAAGGAACAGATGGTGCCAGTGGTCGAGTTGGCGACGGGCATTGTCGGCGGTGCTGAGGGAGATGTCACGCAGCAGGCGTGTCGCCTGGAAGCTGTCGGCCACTGGTTCGAAGCTGTTGTCGATGATTTTGTGAGGCAGAAACATGGTGGGCGAATGGCGCCGCCATACTTTTGTAGGATGGATGTAAAGGTCGCCCTGGTAGTTGTAAAGATCGAGCAATACCTGGGTTGTCTCGCGGATGCGAGCAATGGTGCGATGGGCATGTCGGCCGCGGATCAGGGCAAAGTAAGCCACCGTGTCGAGGTCGAATAGATAGGGGCAGGTGACGCGGAAAAAATTGCCGATCATCTGGTCGGTGGCCCAAGCCGATAGCAGGTCCGAGAGGCAATCGAAGACATAGAAAGCGCCGCGGCCATGGCTGGTCACAATGCGATGAATCTCTCGAGCAAAAGATTCGAAACCGTTGCGAGGATCGAGAGTATAGGTCGTGACTCCTCGGGGCTCGTTCACGACTGGCAAGTGTTGGCCGAAGCGCATGTAAACGACATCGCGATTAGCCGCGATGGCGCTGTGAACATAGGGGGTAACGAAGTGCTGGTAATCTTCGATGTTGTCACATTTCCAGACCACGTTATCGCCGATGCGAATGTGGTCGAGTATCTGGTCCAGTCCTGGGAAGCCGCTGTCGACCCTGTCTGCTGAATTCATGGTGATCTCTCCCTGGTCATGGCAATTGGTGAATGAGGGTGGGGCCTCGCAAATATTGAAATGATGAATTAATATGCAGATAAATGGTGGGTTGTGCTGACTTCTTGGTACGGTTTTGTTCTTATAGCATAACCCTTTAGCGTCTCGCAAGAGACAGGTTGGAATATCTTCTAATGTTTGTCTAAATTTTAATCTACCATGAGTAAAAAATAGACATTGGTTGGTTGGGGAATTTGTTACGCAACGATTTGACCGCGACTAGGAATGGCGCTATTAATTGGTTGGTGAATTTTTTCGGCCGGTTTCTGTCGCTCCGATGAATTGAATAAAGGGATAACCAAATGTTCGTATTGAAAGAGTCTATGCTCTTAAGGTTGATTTTGTTTCCCCTGTGTGCAGTTATGCTGTCTGCTTGTACTCCGCCGCCTGTAGAAATCATAGCTCCCCCTGTGTCGCCCGTCGTCAGTACAACAGAAGATCTTCATTTTCCATTGTTGTGGGAAGTTCTTTGGGAGGATGTGCCTGGGTGGCAAGACGATGACCCACGACCTGCGCTGCAGGCTTTTTTGAGCAGTTGCAGCGTCCTTCAAAAACGAGAGATTTGGCAGGAGTTGTGTACCGATGCCGGTCAAGTGCCGATCGAAGATCCCATCGCAGTGCGTAACTTTTTCCAGCAAAGGTTCAGTCCGGCACAGCTGCGCCAAACCGATGGAAACAGTGAGGGCTTGTTGACCGGATATTACGCTCCGGAATTAGCGGCGAGTCGCAATCGTTCAGCACGATTTCGCTATCCTTTATACGGCGTGCCGGACGATCTTTTGGTTATTGATCTGCGCAGTGTCTATCCGGAATTGGGCGACTATCGCCTGCGTGGTCGAGTGGAGGGGCGAAGAGTCGTGCCTTATTATGATCGTCAGCAGATCGATGCTGATCCGTCATTGTTGAAAGGAAATGAACTCTTCTGGCTGGAAGATCCAGTGGAGCTTTTCTTTTTGCAGATTCAGGGTTCGGGACGGGTGCTGCTGCCGGATGGCAAACGAGTCATGATTGGCTACGCCGATCAGAACGGCTATCCCTATCGTTCCATCGGCCGCCTGCTTCTTGATCGAGGCGAGATGACTCGCGACCAGATGTCCATGCAAAACATCAAGGCCTGGGGAAAAAAGAACCCCGACCGGATTTACAAACTGTTGGCGGAAAATCCGAGTTTTGTCTTTTTTCGCGAGCTGCCAGGCGATATTCAGAACCCTTACGGCGCTTTGGGGGTAAGCTTGACTGCGGGGCGCAGCCTGGCCGTCGATCCGCGTATCATTCCTCTCGGCTTGCCGGTTTTTGTCTCAACTCAATGGCCTGGCAGCGATGCTCCATTGCGTCGCTTGATGGTGGCGCAGGATACGGGAGGAGCTATTAAGGGTAGAGTTCGCGGTGATTTTTACTGGGGCGTTGGAGCGCAAGCAGGAGAGCTGGCAGGGCGAATGAAGAACCCGCTCGAGTTATGGCTGCTGGTTCCCCAAAAAAAGCTACCAGGAATTGAAATGAAGTGAACAGCCCCTGCCTGTTGGATTGATTTCTGCATGTATGTCCCGGCAGGGATTAGACAGTCAATTTTCCGGGTACTGCAATTGGTAACCGGATCAAGGAGATGATGGTCATGAATCAAGACTTGAAAACTTTAGTGAGCAAAGTCGGGGACCTTCCGCCCATGCCGGTGGTCGCGGTCAAGGTTATGGAACTGATGCAAGATCCTGACACCGGTGCCGAAGATTTGGCTAAGACAATTGCAAACGATCAGGCGGTTTCCGCGCGGGTGTTGAAAATCGCCAATTCGTCTTTTTACAGCCTGCAGCGTCAGGTTAAAACGTTGGAACATGCCATCGTCATTCTTGGTGAAAAGACCTTGCGGAGCCTGGTGCTGGCCTCCAGTCTGCAGAGCATCAACAAGAAATTCGGCCTGATGGAAAAGATGCTCTGGGAAGACTCCATGGGGTGTGCCATCGGCGCCCGCCTGACCTGCCTTTGGTTCAAGACTGGCGATCCGGAAGAGAGTTTTCTGGCCGGTCTGTTTCGTCATATCGGCAGGATGGTCATGAACAATATTGACAGTGCCAAATTTCAAACTATGGTTGCCGACGCCTATGCCGAGGGAGTACCGCTACGGGAAATCGAGCTGCAATACTTCCCGTTTTCCCATGCTCAACTCGGTGCTGCGGTGCTGCAGAAGTGGAATTTTTCCGAATCACTGATTCACATTGTGGCCAACCACGAAGACCTGCATGCTCTCAGTGATGATCCGGTACTGCAACGGTTGGCGGCCAATGTCAATATCTCCGAAGGACTTTGCCGTCGCCTTGGCGTCGGTCAACGGTTTCCTGATAACGACTTAGATCTGGCTTCACGTCCGGGCGCTGCCGTTCTTGGAGTCGACGCTGACCAGTTGGATCAACTTCTTGAAGAGTTCAAAAGCTTCTTTGAAAAAGACCGGGAGTCTTTCATGGGTGGCTAACGCCCAAGGACTTCGTAGAAATATGAGAAGGCCCTCCTCTGATCGGGAGGGCCTTTTTCGTCTGTATTGGTTTGTGTGAAATGGGATTTTAGTGATCCACACCAAGCAATACGCTGGTAGCTTTTATGATCGCGTAAGCCGGCTTGCCTTCAGTTAGGCCAAGTGATTCAATAGCCTCTTTGGTCACCATGGAGGTGATTTGATCGCCACCAGGCAACTCGATAATGACTTCTGCGCTGACTTGGCCGATGATTATCTTTTTCACAGTTCCTTTGAGGGTATTGCGGGCACTGAGTTTCATGGAACACTCCTTTAATTTAGGTTTTAGATATTTGGTAGATTTTAACACGACTTGCAGAAAGGCCAAAAAAAAAACCACTCAGTAATAGAACTGCAACTGCAGACGCGCCACACGGTCGTCTTTATTGTCAGCCAAGTCATCGGATTTCCAGGTGTAATCGGCTTGTACTTTAGCGGCATGGCCGCTGAGATAATAGTTGACACCTAACTGTGTCTCAGCTTTGTCAAATTTAGCAGAGGCATTGACGTCATCGGACTCGATTTCCGAATAGCGGAGCGCCAGTTCAAGCTGGTTCGGGATGATTTGATAGCCGGCTTGAACATAATAACCGTCGGCATCCCAATCGTCGCCCTGGTCCGGATCAGCGGAAAGACGGTAGTATTCGCCGGCGAAGCTGGCTCCGCACCACGCGGCGTTAATATTCGCGGTCCACAGCAGCCACGTGAGTTCGCTGCCGTAGGCGGCATTGAAGGTCGCTGCGTCCAGGCTGTCTAGCCCCAGAGCCACATCCATGACGTCGTTATCTCTATCAAATCCCGAGCCGACATCGTTCGCTCCGACTTTGTTCCAGGCAAAGGAGCCGCCGAGATTTAAAAGCGGTTTGTCCGTAGGCCACCCGGCTTCATCCATTTTCATTGCACCCAGGGGATTGAAATCGAGCCGACCGGCCAGCATATGGCGGTTATCGGGGTTGCTGGTATTCGGACCGTTGCCGTTGAACAGGCCGAACTGATATTCAACCAGTTTTTCTGCCAAATTGCCCATGGCCTGCACGCCTTGGTCGCGACCGAGATTGAAGGTATCGTTAGCCAGAGAGCGCTCGGGGAACAGCTGCCGGGATGCCGAGATAAGTTCCTGCCGGGCCTGTGGCGGTTTGAACTGGCCGAACTGCACTTTGAATGGCGCTGCAAAAGAGTAATTGAGATAGGCATCTTCAGTTTTGAACCCGTCGGATATTTCTCCCTGGAATTTGTACCCGAACCTTTTATTGATCAGATGCCCTTGCATCTGCAGCTTGAAGCGACGAATGTCAAAGTCGCTCGTGTCGTCTTTGTTCTGATCGTCGAGGTCGGTATAGCGATAGATCAATTGAGCATAGCCGCCCAGCTGAAGTCTGTAATTTCCATCGGCCGTTGTCGCGACCAAACCTTTGCCGGGCTGATAGGAGACGAGTCTGCTCTTTTGTGCCTCTGCGTAATCCTCGGCAGTGATCACTCCTTTTTGCTGGAGGATTTCCTCCAATGTTCGGGCTTCGCTCAGGCCTTGAGTTAAAGCGAGAATCAACCCAACCAGCCCAATCTTTTGCAGTACCTTCATCGATCTTTCCTCCTGTATATGTGGCGATGTGCCGCACGTTGCGGCAAGATGATGCAAACGAAAAATTAAGGCCCGGTTTCCACCGTCGGAAACCGGGCCTCATTGCCCTGAACCGGCGTCATTGCCTCAAGGTTAGGTCAACCACTCCTCGGTTCGTTTACCCGCCATGGCACGGGGAAACGGCGCGAAGAATAGTCATAACTGCAGCCGAATTCTAAAAACTTGCTGGAGTTGGCGTTTAACCTAGAATGGGTTGCGCCATTTGGATTGGGTTGTCAGTGAACGACAAACCCGTATTTTTTAAGGATCGCGCTGGCTGTATCGGTTTTGAGAAATTCGCAGAATGCCAAAGCTTCGGGGTTCGCGGCGCCAGCGATGGTTAGTGCGATCGGATAGGTCACCTCGTTATAAAGTGATTGAGGCACTTCCAGCAGGATGACTGCGTGTTGTGCCAGCAGGGCATCGGTCTTGTAGACAAAGGCGCCATCGGTTTCGCCGCGATCGGCATAGATCAGCGCCTGTCGAACATCTTTGGCCATAATCAGTTTCCCTTGCAGCTGCTCGTAAAGGCCGGCGGCCTTAAGAGCTTGTTCAGCATATTGTCCAGCAGGCACACTTTGCGGGCTGCCGATGGCAATACGTTCAAGATTGACAATGTCGTCAAGCTTGGCGATATTCAGTTCTTTATGACCAACAAAAACCAAAGAGTTGTAGGCAAGGGGGCGAATCTGATCAGCGGAAATGCGTCTTTCTTCCACGAGGTAATTCATCCACTTGGGGTTGGCGGAAATAAAGATGTCAGCTGGCGCTCCCTGGACGATCTGTTTGGCCAGAGCCCCGGACGAAGCGAAATTGGGCAGGAAAGTCACCTCGTCGGAGGATTTGTCATAACTTGCGATCAGTTCCTTGACCGCGTCGGTCATGCTTGCCGCGACAGAAAGGTTGACCTCTGCGGCGAGCGCGGGTGAAACGAGGCAAAATGACAGGAGCACTGCAATCAGAAGCAAACGCATAAAAGGTTTCCTTTCCGCGGGAATGAGGATATGTTGTGATAGCTTTCAAGTCTGGTCAGGGGTGTTGCCGTCAGCATTTTGAGAAGCATGTCTTGACCGTGATACGATAATGTCATAGAGTTACTATCATGTCAAAAGAAAATTTTGTTCTTCAGAATACCATTCGTCAAACTCGTGAAGAGCGTGGCTGGTCACAACAGGAGTTGGCCGACCGCGCCGGTCTGTCGCGTACCGGTATCAGCGCCATTGAGTCTGGTCGCCTGGTTCCATCGACTGCAGCGGCCTTGGCTCTGGCTGCAGCGTTTGGCTGCCGCGTCGAAGACCTTTTTGTCCTGGCTGGCCAGGAAACGGCCGTGTGGGCGTGGCCGCCGAACCAGAAGCCCTGTCGCTACTGGCGGGCATTGGTCGGCTCAAGACACCTGCTTTATCCGGTAGAGGCAAGTCCACTTGGGACAGTCCCCCATGACGGGGTTTGGCGCGACGGCCAGTTTTATGATCTTCCCTTTGCTGAGCCGGTGCGCACTCTCGTTGTGGCTTGCTGCGATCCTGCCGTCGGGTTGCTGGCCAGCGAGTACAGTCGGCAGACTCCCTTTCGCATGCTGGTCCTGCCGCGTGGCAGCCGAGCTGCTCTGCAGCTGCTGGCGGCCAATTTGGTGCATGTGGCCGGACTGCATTTAGGAAGCAAGCATCACGCCGATGGGAACAAAAAGGCTGCGACTGAAGTACTCGGTTCCGGTTTTCTGCTGCTGCGTATTACCGACTGGGAAGAGGGGCTAGCCCTTGCGCCCGGTCTGGCTGGCGGCGGCGTGAGTTCGGTTATCAAATCCGACCTGAAATGGATCGGTCGTGAGCCCGGGTCCGGGGCGCGCCAGGTCCTCGATGAACTTTCCGAAGGGAAGATTTCTCCGGATCATCTCGCCCGCGACCATCGCGGGGTCGCCCAGTCCATTCGCAGTGGTTTTGCCCAGGCCGGAGTGTCCGTCCGCCTGGTCTGCGAGGAAGAAGGCGTCGATTTCCTTACTGTTCGCAAAGAAGCCTATGATCTGTGCGTCCCTGAAGCGTTTTGCGAGGACCCGCGGATAAAGTCATTGATCGAGGTGGTCCGATCCGCATCCTATCGCAAGATGATTGCCGATCTGCCAGGCTACGACAGCCGAAATACCGGCCTGATGGAATCCATCCCGCAGCGTTAGTCGTCTCTCTTTTTCTGCTCGATAAGCTTTATTCTGAAGCGCGTGGCAGGCATTCACCCCTTCAGCCTGCGCATTCGGTGCGGAATACAGACCTGAAAATCGTCCTGCGATTGCCTGACTTGGATATCGGCGTTGAAAAGCCGGCACAGGTTGTCCTGCGTCAAAATCTCTGTTGGTAGTCCTTGCCCAATGGGCCTCCCGTTGCGCCCCATCAGCACTACATCCAGCACCCGATACGAAAAGGCCGCCTGATAAATTGGCGCAACATAGGCGATCCAGTCGATCTCCTCGATAAATACGGGCGATGCCGAGGGGGCCCCACTCGGCCAGCAGCTTCGGAGCTACAGCGTAGACCATCCACGTTACCGGCGAGACCGACTCGAGTACACGTTCGATTCGTTGCGCGACTTCGACCTATATCGGTGATCTGCCGCGCCTCGAGGCTCGTGGCCCACAGGATGAACGGTACAAGCAGCAGTGCAATCCGTTTCACAATCATCCTCGCTAGAAATGGTAGTTGCATCCGATATAAAACTGTCGCGGCGACAGCGTATAGTCGTCGTGTTCCTCGTCCAACAGATTGTCGATGCCGGCATACATTTCGAACTGCGGGGTCACTCCCTTGGCCAGAAATAGATGGGTTAAGCGGTATGGATCGACAGTTTCCCCCGAATCGTTCTCGGCCTTGCCGAAATAAAGCCAGCGGAGCTGCGCCCGAAAATCCCACACCGGCTGCCACCAGGCCAGCGTCAACCCTCCCTTCCACTTCGGTTCGAAAGGGAGGACTTCTCCGGTGGTGCGGTCTTCGGTTTGCAGCCAGGCAGATTGTCCCGCGAAAGTCAGATTGCCGGGCAGAACAAGGCCAAATTCCAGTTCGGCTCCCTCGGTTTCGGCTTTGTCGATGTTCTGATATTCATAGGTTTTGTTGGTGCCGCTTTGACTGATGAACTCGGCAGCGATCAAGTCCTCCAACTCATTGCGGAACAGGGTCAATTGGCCCCAGTAGAGACCGTGGTGAAGATAGATGCCGGTTTCGTAGCTCTCCGAAGTTTCGGCGTCGAGGTCGGAATTGCCCAGATAGGTCTCCTTGCCGCCTTTGAGGAGTGAGGTGACATAAAGTTCATTGAGGTTGGGGGCACGGAATCCCTGGCCGTAGCTGATCCAGATTCGGCCGAAGGGGATGAAGCCGCTCAGGGTTGCCCGGGGTGTCAGGCGTGAGCCGAAATTCTGGTGCCGGTCATATCGGCCTCCTGCCACCAGATTGAAAAATTTGCCGAGCTGCCAGTCTGCTTGAATCAAACCTGCGCCGTTGTCCACGCTCTTATCGTCGTCCAGTCCGCCTTCTTCCAGGCTTTCCTGGCGGAACTCGGCACCGGCGGTAAGGAGCAGATCATCAAACACGGCATAGGTGCCGCGGGCCTCGATCTGACTCAAGCGACGTTGTTCATCATCGACCGGAACGGCTGGGTCAAAGTCATTCGTTCGTTGATAGTCGCTGATGTAGCCCCGGACCATTCCGGAAAACGTACCGTTGGACTGCAGGTCATACTGAACAAAACCGTTCCAGCGTCGATCATCCGCCTCGTAGTCGCGAACCATGGATTGATAAAAGCGCGTGCCGTCGCGGGTCAGACGGCTGTATTCGCCTCCGACTGTCACGGTCTGGTTTTCGGTGAGGTCAAAAGACAGCCGGCCAAGAGAACTGCTCAACCCGGTCTGGTCAATCTCGTCCGGGGCCTCGCCATCGCTGTTCCAATCGTCTTGGTCGGTGCGGCTTATCCCGATATGGCCGCGGGCCGAATTCCCCGCTGCGCCAATTCGGGCCTGGGCGGCCTGTTCTGCCGAAGGGCCCAGTCCGGCACGAAGATCAATGCTGCCTTCATTTTGGTTCGGCAGGGGGCGAGTAATAATGTTCACCACGCCGCCGATGGCCTCGCTCCCATACAAAGCCGAAACCGGGCCGCGGACGATTTCGATACGGTCGATCATCAGAACCGGCAGTTGGTTGATATCCATCTGTGACTTGTAGCTGGCCGCCAGGCGTCGACCATCGATCAACACCAGAGTGTGGTTGCTCCCCAGGCCACGGATGGAGGTGCCGAGATTACGACCTTCGCCGGTGGTCAACATCACACTGGTGGCGTAGAGTAGGACATCGCCGACAGTCTCCGCCCCCAACGCCGCAATTTCTTTCTCATCAATGACCTGTACCGCTCCTGGTGCGATATCGAGAGTCTTTTCCTCAAGGGTTGCCGTCACGACCACCGGCGACAGCATGGCTACTAACTCCTGTTCCTGGGCTCCTGCCCAACCGCTCTGCAATAGCATCAGTAACGCAAATATCACCCGTTCGATTTTCATGTCGTCTTCCTTTCCTCCAATGAATCAGCGTAATGAGCCGGCATCGGTTCGTATCGCTACAAGACGGAACGCGGCAATCTCGAACCAAAACGGTTCAGTCATGCTCATCGCTGTTGATGAGCGCACAAGGGTTTCTTCACTGAAACGGACAGGATGTTACATCAGGGCTGTCTAAGACTGAGGTAGGGTGTTTCCGGCGACGTTGGCGGGGCATCCTAAAGGTGTGGTATTATGCTGGCATATTGACATTATCATGTCAAAGGGAAATTTTACTGGCCCGAGTTGCCAATCCAGGATGAAGGGAAGAGTGATCGAGAATGAATTTCATGAGATTAATTGCTCTTGCTAACCCTCTGAAATTCGGCTAACCTCCTTTTGTTTTATATGTAATGGAGGGGATATATATGGTGGTTGGGGTCCGCCAGTCATGAACATTTAACAGAGCCGTTTGCCTTCTGATAGGGAGGTAAACGGCTTTTATTTCACGGGAGGGAATCTATGAAAAAAATCTTGCTGTTGCTTGTCTGTTTATCTTTTCTTTCAGGTTGTGCATCGATTGTGTCCGGCGGGCCGGAGGTCGTAACAATAAACTCGACCCCCGCAGAAGCGAAAATGACAATTTGCAACGAGCGTACAGGGCAATGCATTACTGTTGGTCAAACGCCTTATGCAGCTACGCTTGATCGAAGCCAAGGGTACTTTTCTCCAGCCAAATACACGATAACCTGCGAGAAAGAAGGCTACGAAACTTGCACCAAAAGTTTCAAAGCCGGGATGAATGGTTGGTACGCAGGGAACATTCTGTTCGGTGGGCTTATTGGTATTCTGATCGTTGACCCCCTTACAGGAGCCATGTGGGATATTAAAGAACACGAAATTGTCCTGAACCTTACCGAGGTCGGTCGTTTGCCAGATCTTCCGGAAGCAAACCCTGAAGTTACGCCTCCGAAGGAAGAAGAGGTTGAAGCAGTTCTCTAGTTGATTTTCGCCGAGTCCGAATCATGCCCTATATGTTGTCGCGGACTCTGAACTATGGACGCAGGGCCGGCATCATCTGTCCGCTTGGAGTCGAGAGCGGTTTTTTCGTTCACCTGCTGGCTGCAGAGTATCGGCTGACCGCGGTCCTTTTTCGTAAAGGACCGGCGTGGGGATTCGTTCGACGCTGGTTGTTCGGCAGCATCCTTGCGGGATCCGCCCTTCGACTGGTTCTGGAAGAGCGCCGCTGAAAAATCAAAGAGCCGGCCGGAATCATGTTCCGGGCCGGCTCTTTGATTTTTTACTGGCAGATGGCCGTTTGCCTCACGCCAGCATCATGTCCTCTGAAGTTATCCAATTTTCGAATCACGCCCGCCCGTCAACGAGGGGCACTGCGTATTTTATTTCTGAAACCCTCTTTCGCCGACTCGAGTTCTTCTCGGGAGATATTGCCATCGTGGTTGATGTCGATGGCCTCCAGGCGTTTTTGCATGGCCGTATGCCATTCCGTTTCACTGATCAAGCCGTTCTGATCCGCGTCGGCCAGATTGAAGATGATATCCATTGGTTTTTCCCGGGCCATGGCCGGATTGCCGGACAGAACAAAGGCAAACAGCAAGGCGGCCGCAAGTCCTCTGCTGATGTCCCTAAAGTGGAAACCATTCCGGTTTTGCATCTGCTGCTCTTTTACAGAAAAGTTCATTGCCCGCTCCCAGTTGTCGTTGAGCTTTTAGTCCAGGTCTTTGTGGCCGGGTTCCATTGGCCGCTGACTTGGCGTGTGGCGGTGTTGCCCTGTGGGCCGGTCACGGTGGTGTTTTTATTGTAGCCGCTGCCGGTGCCGGTGACTGTCGTCGTGCGGGTGGCGTTTTGGGCGTTGCTGCCGGTGGAGGTCACGTTTTTAGACCAGGTTTGGCTTGCCGGATCCCATTGCCCCTGCGCCGAGCGGGTCGCCGAATTGCCCTGCGGACCTGTGACGGTGGAACTACGGTTGTAGCCGTTTTCAGTGCGGTTGGTAATGATGTTGCGGCTGGATGTTGCCCCGCCGGGGCCGGTGCGGGAAATGTTGCGCTGCCAGGCCATGACCTCTGTGCTGGTCGTCATAACAAACAGGGCGAGCAGTGCGATGGGAAGGGCGACTTTACGGTAATTGGTTCCTTTCATGAATCTATCTCCTCGGTTCTGGATGTTGACCGGTCCCCCTGTTGGAGGGGGTGGGTTCGTTTATGGATGCTGTTCCATCCGCTTGAAACCAGAATCGCGGGAGAGACGAAAAAGGTTACACCTTAATTCAGGTTGGGCTGATTTTTTATCTGCCAATCCCAGCGGGCTTTGAATTTTTCCCGCAGTTCATCAAGTTTTTGTTGTTGCTGCGGGGACAGGTTGGTCTTGATCTGTTCGACTCCCGCACTGACGATGGCTTCAATTTCCGGCCGGAAGCGGCGTCGAACGTCCCACAACTGTTTCTGGATATCGCGGATCGATTGTTCGACAAAAATTTCCTGAGAATCGCTGAGTTCCAGCTCGTGGGTCAGTTTTTTGGTGATCAATCGTGCTACGGCCGGTGAGCCTTCCTGCAGCATCGATTCGATGGAACGCTTGACGAACAGCCCGGTGCCGGCGGCGCCGATACAAATGCCGGCGATGAAAATCACCAGGACTCCAGCCCATAGTTGCCATTTTTTCATGTCTCGTGACTCCATTGGTTAAGCGGAACTGGGAGCTTGGTTCGAACTACAGGGAGAACAATCCCATGGTCAGGATGCTCAGCGGGTCTTCGAACAAAAACTTGGCTGCCAAATCTTCCAGGCCGACCCCTTGTTGGAACGCGTAGATGGAAAAGGCCACGGCCAGGGTGCATGCCACCGCGGCAAAGCGCCAGACGAATCGTGGCGCGAGGGCCGCATCCAAGACTACAACGCGACTGTGCGGCAAAGAACGCACTTCATTCATGACCCGCAGGTTCCAGGCATCGTCCGGCTCGATCTCAGGACGTTTCTTGTGGGTTTGGGCCAGAGCCTTTTCCACCTTGCTGATTCGATTCTTGTCTGTCATCTCCAACCGTCTCCTTCCAACAACTCAGCTATTTTCTTGCGCATTTTCTCTCGTGAACGGTGTGCACGAACCTTCACGTTGACCTGGCTCCAGCCGAGAGTCTGCGCGGCCTCTTTGATGGAAAATCCTTCCAGATGAACCAGGGTGAGGACCATGCGATCCTTGGCGGAAAGTTCGGCCATTGCCCATTGCAGAACCTCCCGCGCTTCTTTCTGATTTTCCATGCCGGCAAAATTGGTTGCCGACTGGGCGGAAACAATTCCGTCGAGCCATTGCTGGTGATCATCGGTCAGGGCACTGATCGGAACCTCGGCATTGCGGTAATGGCTGCGCCAGAAGTCGTAGCAGCGCCGGATGGCAATGCTGGCCAGCCATTTTTTGAAGGCACTGCGATCATCGTACTGAGGCAGTGCGCGGTAAACGTCGACAAAGATGTCATGGCAAAAGTCCGCAACCTCTTCGATGGGAAGAAAGCCGGACACGATTTTGAAGACATACCCCCGGTAGCGGGTGAGCAGAATCTCAAAATCGTCAGTCTTTCCCCGAAGAATGCGAGCGATCAATTCGCGATCCTGGATCGCTTCGTTGTCTTCCGCATTCTGGTTGCGCATTAACTGTCCTGCTCCGGTTTGTCTTCAGGTTGCCGCTGATTTTTCATCAAAGTTTCATGCTTCTGTCAACAGATTCGCAACAACGGCAAATAGGTTACACATCATCAATAGGAGTTTGATAGTTTTGATTACAGACGTTCTTCCATTCAATACCGCCCCAATTTTACCCCGCATTTTTGATCTTGAAATATTTCCAGGTCGTTTGTGCGAAAAATCCATTCATTTAATCTTTAAAATTCACTGGCATTAAAACAGGCCTAAAGTCGCCCTGTTCGTGTGACGATAAGATGCTACCAGTCTGTAATCATAGTGCTAAGAGAAAGGAGGGAAATGAAAAAAGCAAGGGAAAATCAATGGATTAAGATGCGCTTGGGCAACCTTGCCCGAAAATGCGGCTTTCAGGGAGGAAAGCTATGTCACTGACCATCAACACCAACCTATCGGCCTTGAACGCTCAGCGCAACCTGGGGAAATCCCAGACAGCTCTGGGTAAATCGATGCAGCGCCTGTCTTCAGGCCTGCGTATCAACAGCGCCAAGGATGACGCCGCCGGTCTGGCTATCTCGGACCGGATGACGTCGCAAATCCGCGGCCTTAACCAGGCGGTCAGAAACGCCGGGGATGGCATCTCTCTGGCCCAGACCGCCGAAGGCGCTCTGCAGGAGAGCACCAACATCCTGCAACGGATGCGGGAGCTGGCCGTGCAGTCGGCCAACGACACCAACAGCGTCTCCGACCGGCAATCGTTGGAAGAGGAACTGGATCAGCTGCAATTGGAGCTGGACCGCATCGCCAACACCACCAGCTTCAACGGCAAGAAGCTGCTGGATGGCACCATGACCAGCGCCAGGTTCCAGGTTGGTGCCAATGCCGGCACCAACGAGACCATCACTATTGCGATCGCCAGCGCCAATGCGGCGGACCTGGGAGTGACGGGGACGACGACCACAGCCGTTCCTTCCGCAACCTTTTTCACCAGCGGAGATTTGTTGGGAGCTTTAAACAACTTTATGGCCTCAGCAGGTGGAGCGATTACTGCTATATACAATGATTCATCTGCGTATGATCAAAGTTCCGGATTATTTATCGGTGCGAGCTATGTGTCTAATGCTAACCAGGTTACAAACGCGCTCAATACATCATTTGGTCCTAGTGCGAATTTCGGCAATTCAGACATTATCAGTGGTGTTAATGCAGCCATTGATGTTACCGGCACCCTCTACACCTCCGGTTCCGGCGCCAGCGCAACCTTCACCACTAGCGCCTCCACCACAGGTAGCACAAAGTCGATGGCCGATGTCTCGGTGCTGACAGCGGCTGAAGCACAGACCACCATCAGCAGCGTCGACGAGGCGCTGAAGCAGATCGACACGGCACGAGGCAAGCTGGGAGCGGTACAGAACCGCTTTGATTCGACCATCAGCAACCTGCAGAACGTTTCCGAGAACCTTACGGCGGCCCGCTCACGCATTCTCGATGCGGACATCGCGGCTGAGACCTCGGGGATGACGAAGAATAACATTCTGCAGCAGGCCGGAGTCTCAATCCTGTCGCAGGCCAACCAGGCTCCCCAGTTGGCCCTCTCGCTTCTCCAGTAACACCCAAATTACCCTGGGGCCGGATGCCAGGCCCCAGTGGCTGTGAACTCTTTTGAATTTGTTTTTCTGTACAAAAAAAGCCCTCCATCGTTGATGGAGGGCTTTTCTATATCCAATCGTGACCACCGGCCAAGCCGACGGCATGCGCAGTGTTTGGTCAGCTGCCTTGCCAGGTGCGGATGGGGCCGGAGTCGATGTGTACGAACTGGCTGTGAGGATAATAGCCGACCCCACCTTGCCCCTGTAATAGCGCGACACGGCGTAGTTTGCGCAGGGGAACGCCGGGGATGCGAATATCGATGGCACGGGCTTCGGTATGCAGGCTGTGTTTGGCGACCCCTTTGCTATGCTTACGCAGTTCCTTGTTGTAAGCCGGCGAACGGTAGCCTGAGATGATATGGATGTCGCGGCTGTTGCGCAACATGGCATTGACGTTGGCGAGGAACTCCAGGGCGTTGACGTCGAACGGCTTCACTTCACCGCTATGACAGCGCAACAGCCAACTGATTTCATCAAGGGCGGTCTTGTCATACTCTCCATCCTCGCAACGCAAATTCACCACCAAACGTTCTTTGGTGTGGGTGTTGAACAGGGCAAGGGGGCCGGTGTGGCAGGAATCGCTGGCCCAGACCTGGCGAGGAATATAGAGGCTTGCGAGGGTGATGAGAGAGGCTTTGACAAAGGTGCGGCGTTGTGGATTCTCCGGCAAACGATTCTCCTTTGGTTGGTCTGTCGGCATAAACATTCTAATCTCTATAGCAGACCTCGGGAATGAAAGTCAACCTTGGCAGGTCTTGCGCAATGGACTGACCCGGGTGATGATTTCCCGAAGAATCTTTTCCATCCCCGCTTTGGCGCAATCGATGGTGATATCGGCATAGTGGCGATAAAGAGGGAGCCGACCCAGGTAAAGACTGGCCAGGGTTTCTCCCGGAGCAATGACCAGACCACGACTGTCCATATCTTTCAGCCGCAGGCTGAGACTTTTCAGTGGGACATCCAGATAGACCCGATAGCCGTATTTTCCCAGCGCCAGCATGGCGGCCTCGCTATAGACCACCGAACCGCCAGTGGCAATCACCGTATTCTCGACCTGCAGGTCGAGAATGGTCTGTTCTTCGATCACCCTGAACGCGCTGCTTCCCTGCTGATCAATGATGGTCTGCAGGCGCATGCCGGTGCGCACCTGAATCAACACGTCGGTGTCGATGAAATTCAGGCCCAGGCGCTTGGCCAACAGGACACCGATGGTGCTTTTACCTGCGGCCGGCATGCCGATGAGGACAATATTGGTTTTCGCCATGCAAACTAACGGGGGCCGTGGGGCCCCCGTTTCCATGGAAAGATTTAGCCTTCGCTGATTTTCAGGACGATTTTGCCGAAGTGTTTGTCTTCTTCCATCATGCGGTGGGCCTCAACGACCTGATCGATGGCGAAGACTTTTTCGATAATGGGGACGATGGTGCGGTCGGCGAATTTAGGCAGGGCGCGCCGGGTGAACTCGGCAACGATGTCGCCTTTTTCCGAGACCGGACGGGAGCGCAGAACCGAACCGATGATCTGCTGGCGCTTGACCATCATCAAGGCCAGGTTCAATTCGGCTTTGATGCCGCTGATGACACCGATGATCACCAGCTTTCCTTTGTAGGCCAGAGAGTTCATATTCGGAGCCAGGTATTTGGCACCGACATGATCGAGGATCACGTCGACCCCTTTCTTGTTGGTGAATTCCTTGACCGCTTCCGAGAAATCAGGGGTTTCCCGGAAGTTAACGACCAGGTCGACGCCGAGTCCCTTAACGCGGTCGATCTTTTCCGGTGAAGCGGTAACGATCAGCTTGGTGTTGGGAACCAGGGCTTTGCAAAGCTGGACACCGGCAGTGTTGACGCCGCCACCGCCGCCATGCAGGATGGCGGTCTGTTTGTCCTGCAGCTCGCCGAGCATGAAGATGTTGAGAAAGGCAGTGATGTACGATTCGCAGACGCAGGCCGCTTCTTCGAACGACATGGAATCGGGAATCGGCATCAGGTGGTTGGCATAAGCCACCGCGTATTCTGCGTAACCGCCGCCGCCGACCAGCGACATGACGCGGTCGCCGACTTTCCAGCCAGTGACGCCCGAGCCGAGTTGTTCGATAACGCCCGCCACTTCGAGGCCGAGGATTTCAGAATCGCCAGGCGGGGGCGGATACTTGCCTTCCCGTTGCACAAGGTCAGGGCGGTTGATGGTAGTCGCGACCACTTTAACCAGGACTTCATTTTCCTTGGGCGTGGGTTTTTCCACTTGGCCGACCTTGAGAACGTCGAGACCGCCGAAACCGTCGAGCAGAACTGCTTTCATGGGGACTTTTCTCCTTTGAAGATGACAATAGATATAGAAAAATGACAGGGAGGGTTGGAATAATTGCATGAATAAAACAGCGTGTTGATTATAGGTGATCTGAGATAGGATTCAAGCCCAAAACCATGCGGCGTATACAAGATGTTCGATTATCCAGAAAGGGTGGTGGTCGACCATAGGATATGGTATAAAAGACCGGCTGTTATGCTTTTGACTTTTTTCAGAGGGCTCGACCGGGCCTCTTTGTCCCTCAGCGAAAAGACCTTATATCGACATAAGAGGAGGATAGAATGAAGAAAGATATCCTGGAAAAGGGGGCGATCGTCCAGCGCGACAAGGAGACCTACGCCATTGCTCCCCACATCCCCGGCGGGATCACCAATCCCGTCCAGTTGCGCAAGATCGCTGACGTAGCAGAAAAATATGGCGCCCAGGCCTTGAAGCTGACCAGCGCCCAACGTATCGCCATGGTTGGCCTTCCCGAGGAAAAGATCGACGAGATTTGGGCGGAATTGGGCGAAAAACCCGGCGCAGCCATCGGCATCTGCGTCCGTTCCATTAAAATCTGCCCCGGGACGACCTTCTGCAAGCGCGGCCAGCGCGACTCTGTGACTCTTGGTCTTGAAATGGACAAGAAATATCACGGTTTGGAACTCCCCGGCAAACTCAAGATGGGTTCTTCCGGCTGTGCCAACGACTGCGCCGAAGTTTGTATCAAGGACCTTGGACTGATCGGAACTCCCAAGGGGTGGAAGGTCATGGTCGGCGGCAACGGCGGTGCCCGTCCGCGCATCTCCTACATCCTTGCAGAAGATATCACCGACGATCAGAAGGCTCTGGACCTGATCGATCACGTGGTGAGCTGGTTCAAGAATCAGGACCGGCGCTGCCGGATCGGCAAGATCGTCGAGGAGGTGGGGTTTGAGGCGTTCAAGGAGGAAGTCCTGAAAGGCTTTTCTTTTTAACAACGACTGAGAAAAAGCCCCCATCTGCGGCGTTACTCAACATAAAAAAGCCGGGAGCAAGTGCTCCCGGCTTTTTTATGTTGATTTTATCAATGTATCAATATCGTCAGGCTGAGGCAAAGGGTTAGATGCAAGGCGCCGGAAACCCTGCGGAATAAGGCGTATGGAGAGTTATACGTCGTTGACGCAGGGCGACGGCAACGCAGCAGATGGCCCTTTACACTCAGTCTGTTAATTTAGAAATGGTGGACCCAGCGGATATTCGCCCGGGTTCCCTCGGTCCGATTCTCAGCTTCGGTTTCGAAATAGAGGTTAAAAAACAGATGGTCGTCCTGGGACAGGTGATACACCGCTCCTGGCCCGATGGCCAACACCTGCTCGCGCTGATCATCGACCTTGTCGCCGTTCACCTTGAAGTCGGTGGTCTGCTTCAGATAGTAGCCGTTCAGGCCGATGCGCAGGGTCTTGGGGATGACTTCGTAGGCGGTCGTGAAATTGACATGCACGGCCTGTCCGGCCTGGGTGTCGTCCAGTCCCGCACCCGGATCGTCATTCTCGGCGTTCCACAAATAGTGCAGACGCCAGGAGGCGGTCCATTGGGGAGACAGCCAAACCGTCCCGGCCCAGTAAGGGTTGAAGGAAAAGTAGTTGCTGCCGGGATTGAGAGCCTTGTTCTCGTCGTATTTGCCGGTGGGGAAGATCATCTGCAGTTCGATGCGATGCATGAAGACCGGGCCGTTTTCGCCCATGATCGGGTCCCACTGCAGGAAGGGGCCGACCAGCAGGTCACCGAAGCCAGCGTCGTTGGCTTCGAGCACGTCAGTGTTGTCGAGGTCGAAGGAAACGGACGGGAGGATGACGTTGATCCCCCATTTCCCCCCCAGGAGCAGTTCCTGGTTCGACTGGTAAATGCCCTGGGTCAGGCTGATCCAGGCATCGAGCTCCGGCTCCTCGAAGGGAATCAAGTCGTCGCCGTCGGCGTTGTTAAATTGATCGGTTGTGTAATATTGGAGGTATTGCTGAAAATAGAAGCCGGGGCCGGCCGGCGGCCCGCCATCGAGAAAGCTGGTGAAGCCGAGGTTGACGGCCGGCAGATCATAAGCCAGAGTCGAGTTGACGAGACCCAGGCTGCAGAACAGACCGCACAGCAGAACAGTCAAGGTGCACAAACTTCTCATCGAAAAATCCTCCCTGCAAAACAGTCAATGAACGTAGTCGCGGTTGAATACCGCCGCTCGAAAAATTCCACCAAGGATAGCAACGTTAAGGATGAATTGACTAGATTTTTTCATCGTTTCAATAAGAAAAGTCACTTTAGCCTTTCTCTCCCAAAGGCTTGTTCTGGTTTTGTTCCCGGCAGAAGTCAAGAAATGTTCCGGTATCCATCGGCTTGCCGAACCAGTACCCTTGAATTTCATCGCAGCCGCGGTTGCGCAGAAATTCAAGTTGCTCGATCGTCTCCACCCCTTCGGCAATGACTGACAAACCCAGAGTGTGGGCGAGGATGATAATCGCCTCAACGATTTTGGCGTCATCGGTGTTATTGGTGACGTCGCGGATAAAGGACCGATCAATTTTCAGTCGATCCAGCGGGAAATATTTCAGATAGCTGAGCGACGAATAACCGGTGCCGAAATCATCTACGGCGATCTGGATGCCATAGCTTTTCAATTCCTGCAGAATTTTTCGGGCCTGCTCCGGGTTATCCATCAGGCAACTTTCCGTCAGCTCCAATTCCAGTAGGTCGGGTTGCAGGTTGCTGTCGGTCAATACCCGGCGCACCATGGTCACGAATTCCGGCTGATGGAACTGGCGCCCGGAGACGTTGATGGCGACCCGCGGGGTCGGCAAGCCTTCCTGCTGCATCTTTTGCACCTGTTGGCAGGCTTTGCGCAGTACCCATTCCCCCAATTCGATGATCAGGTTGCTTTCCTCGGCCAGGGGAATGAATTTGTCCGGCCCGATCAGTCCAAGCATGGGGTTGCGCCAGCGCAGCAAGGCTTCACTGCCAATCAGTCGGTCGTTGTCCAGCCCCATCTGCGGTTGAAAATTGAGGAACAGTTCATCGTTTTTGATCGCATGACGCAGGTGGTATTCGAGCAACTGATTGTAGGCGGCCTTGGCGTGGACTTCTGTGGAATAAAACTGATAGCCATTGCGTCCCAGCTCTTTTGCCTGGATCATGGCTTGCTCGGCGTTTTTTAGCAGGGTGTCGACATCCTGGCCGTCAAGGGGAGCAATTGCGATGCCAAGGCTGGCGGTGATATCCAGTGTTTCTCCTTTGAATTCAAATGGTTCGGAGATTTCTTTGATGATTCTGGCAATGGCTGATGAAACATCTTCCGGTTCCTGTATGCCGGGAAGGATTATGCCGAATTCGTCGCTGCCCAGGCGAGCGACGGTGCAGGCATAACATTGCTTGTCGGTAAGCCGTTTCGCCAGCGTCTGCAGCAGAAAATCGCCAGCTGAATGCCCCAGCCTTTCGTTGATGCGGCGGAGCAGGTCGAGATCGCAAAAGACGACGGCGCAGTAGGGGGCCTGGTGCCCGAGCTTGTTCAACTCCTGCTCGAGTCGATCGAGAAACAGAGGGCGGTTGGGCAGGCCGGTTAGCGGGTCGTGGAACTCATGATGAGCGGCCTGGCGGGTGGCTTCACGCCAGGCGCTGATATCATGCACCATGCAGAGGCCCAAAATTCCCCCTTTATCATTCTGGACCCAGACGATTTTGAAAAGGTATTCGGCCCTGGGATCATTCGCCGTTGCAAGGTGAAGTTCCACCTCTACATGTGGTTGTTCCTGTCTTGTTGGCTGCCACAGGAGTGCCGTCAAGGAGGGGTGGTCATCTACAACGATCAGGGACTTGAGGTTCTGATTAACGATTTTTTCCTGAGGAAGCTGGAATATTTTGGTCAGGGAGCGGTTGCACTGAATAATCGTTCCATCTGTATCGAGAACGAGTAGCGGAGTCTCAGCGAGATTGAAAGCGGTGCGGAAAAGCCAGTCCAGTTTTTCCATGAGGATCTCTCCGGGCAGGTCAGATTGTATCAGGGTGATTCTTTTCGTGATCCTTTTGCACAAAGCGATAGCCGCGGCCACGCACGGTATAGAAATGAGTCGGTTTGGCCGGGTCGGGTTCGAAATAACGCCGTAGGCGGACGATGAAATTGTCCAGGGTGCGGGTTTCTGTCCCCGGTGCCATCCCCCACACCGACTGCAACAGGTCAGACCGTGACAGGACCTCTCCCTCGTGTTGGAAAAAGGTGCGCAGCATGCGGCATTCCAGTTCGGTCAGATCGATTTGCCCCTGGCTGGTATATGCCACGCGGCGTTGCAAGTCGATCACGTTTTCGCCAAAGGTATAACGTTGCTCGTAACTGAAATCGGGACGGTACCAGCGGGAACGGCGCAACATGCCGTTGACCCGTAACAGGAACTCGGCCAAATTGAATGGTTTTGTCAGGTAGTCGTCGGCGCCAGCTTCCAGCCCGGCGACCCGTTCCGCGTCCTTGCCCAGGGCAGTGAGGATCAACACCGGCAGCCGGACGTCGATTTTGCGGATGCGGCGGCAGATCTCCAAACCGTGCATATCCGGCAGCATCAGGTCAAGGACGACCAGTGAGGTGGGCTGCCCCCACAGGGATTCGAGCGCAGCCCGGCCGGTCGTCACGTGGGTCACCTGATAGCCTTCCTGCTCCAAGTTGAAGACCAGCCCTCGGGCAATATGATCTTCGTCCTCCACCAGCAGGATCGAGACGTCTTTCATTCGGTCTCCTTCTCTCGCTCGCCGTAGGGAGCCAGGGGGAGGTGGATATGGAAAGTGGCGCCCTTGCCGGCCTCGCTTTCCAATTTGATTTTCCCTTTGTGCAAAAGTACCACGCCACGCACGATGAACAGGCCGAGGCCGGTCCCTCGTGAAACGTCCCCTGCCCGTTTGCTGCGGTAGAACATGCGGAAGATTTTTTTCTGCTCAGGTTTGGCGATGCCGCAGCCGTTATCTGCGAAGCTCAGCAAGGCATGATTATTCTCCCGTTTCAGGGTGACCCGGATACGGATTTGCCCCTCGGCGTGCAAAATGGCGTTCTCCAGCAGGTTGCGCAGCATCATCTCGATCGATTCCTGTTCCAGTCGCACTTGCAGGTCTGGAATCAGATCAAGTTGCAGTTCCACATCTTGGGGGAGGTTCTGGCGTTGTTTTTCCAAATACTCAGCAACCAGGCGCGATAAGTTGCGGGTTCGCAGGGTCAAGCGCAACCCTCGCTGTTCGATGCGGTTGGCGTTGAGCAAATTGTTGATCAGTTTTTCCAGCCGGGCGGTATCCTCGAGCATGATCTGGACGAATTGTTCCAGCTTCTGTGGTTCCATGCGGCGCATGCCGATGGTTTCCAGGTGTAGTTTCAGGGAGGCGAGGGGGGAGCGCAGCTCATGGGACATCTGGGAGATGAAGGCTTTTTGTTCGCGGTAGAAATCGCTCTGCCGCTTCCAGTAGAGAAACAGGACGTAAACGCCGGCGAGTATCAGGCCGAGCAGGATCAGCCCTTCGACCAGGATGAACCAGTCAAGGCTCCCCTGAAGCAGTTCCGGGCTGTATTTTTCGGCCAGAGCACGCAGCTCGCGGTGCCGGCCGAAAAACCAATACAGCCAGAAGCCGACCACGAGGATCCAGGCCACTTGGATGCCGATAAAGGCAAGAATGGGATTGATAAGCCGACCAAAGACTTTCATGCCCCCTCTTTATCATGAGCCAGAGCTGCGAACAAGGGATTTTCCTTAAGGTTTTACATAACTATTACAAATGGTCCATAGGGAATCTGCTACCCTTTGAGAACCGTAACCAGCGGTGTGGCTTTTTTCCCTCAGGAGCAGCGCAATGCACAAAAGTTTAACAATTGGTCGCCATACGGTCCCTTTTCCTCTGATTCAGGGAGGGATGGGAGTGAGAATCTCGGGTGGCAACCTTGCCGGCCACGTGGCACTTTGTGGCGGCATCGGCCTTATTGCCACAGCCGGCATCGGCCTCAACAGTAAATTTTACGACGGCAGCAATTTCTTTTCCGCCGACCCCCAGGCCCTCAAAGAGGAACTGGCCAAAGCCTATGCCATTGCTCCGAACGGAGTGGTCGGCACCAACTGCATGGTCGCCGTCACCAACTACGATGAGATGGTACGTGCCTCCTGCGAGGGAGGGGCCAAGGTCATCGTCAGCGGTGCTGGCCTGCCCACCAACCTGCCCGGCCTGACCGCTGATTTTCCCGATGTGGCTTTGGTCCCCATCGTTTCTTCGGTCAAGGCGGCGGAACTCATTGCGCGGAAGTGGAAGAAGGGCTATGACCGCCTCCCTGATGCTGTGGTCGTGGAAGATCCTGACACTGCCGGTGGCCACCTCGGGGAAAAGCTCGAGAATATCGGCACCGGCCAGTATGACCAATATGCAACCGTACGTGGCGTCAAAGCCTATTTCCTGGAAACCTGGAATCTTGATATCCCGGTCATCGCTGCTGGCGGCATCTGGGATCGCGCTGATTTGCTGCATGCACTGGAGCAGGGGGCCGATGGAGTACAAATGGCCTCGCGCTTCGTCTGTACCGAAGAGTGCGATGCAGAGCCCGCCTTCAAGCAGGCCTACCTCGACTGCTGCAAGGAAGACATCGGCCTGATCATGAGCCCCGCAGGCCTGCCCGGCCGTGCCCTGGTCGGCAATATCGAGCAGGTGCGGCAGCGCGATGTCGACCACGAAATCACCTGCCCGTCCGGTTGTTTGAAGAAATGTACCTACAAGGAAGGCCAGGAGCGGTTCTGCATTGTTCACGCTTTGGATCGTGCTCAGCAAGGTGATGTGGAAACCGGCCTGATTTTCTGCGGAACCAATGCCTGGAAGGCGGATCGGATTACCACCGTGCAGGAGATTTTCGACGAGTTGTTCGCCCTGCAGGCCGCCACCGCGGTCAACCATTGACTGGAACCGAATTGACCCCATCTTGACCCACCGGGCGAGCCCAAATGGCTCGCCCGTTTTTCATTGGCGCGATAAAAACATCTCCAGCGCTGCTGTTTTCCTTCAACAACAGGGTATATTTTTTTCTACAACCCGGCGTTTATCGTCAGCTGGCGTGGCTATGTGGTTTGGGCTCATTAGGAAAATCAACGTATCATCGTCCTTTGATTGCCCTAAAATGTTGTCAATCCTGACCGAAGTGGTGTAACATTAAAAACTCCGTGACGCCCGGAATCGCCTCAGGATTTATCATTGTCCAGGCAGCGTCAGCAAATCGCCCAGCGCCCCGCCTCTCGGGGCATCATTGTGTAAGGAGTATGCATGGCAGCTCAAAAGGAAGAAAACTTCATCCCTAAATGGATCGCCTGGGAAACCACCCAGCGCTGCAACCTGAACTGTGTTCATTGTCGCTGTTCGTCGGATATGCAGTCGTCCATGGGGGATTTCACCACCGAAGAAGCTTACAAGTTGATTGACGATATCTGCGAAGTCTCCAAACCGGTCATGGTTCTGTCCGGTGGCGAACCCCTGTTGCGACCGGACATATTTGATATCGCCAAATACGGCACCAGCAAGGGGCTGCGCATGTGCATGGCGACCAACGGAACGTTGATCACCGACGAGGTCTGCGTCAAGATGAAGGACGCGGATATCAAAATGGTCTCCCTCTCCCTGGACGGTTCCTGCGCTGAAGTGCATGACGATTTCCGCCAGTGCCCCGGTGCCTTTGATGGCGTGGTGCGAGCCGCCGAAACCATGAAGCGCAACGGGATCAAGTTCCTCATCAATTCTTCATTCACCAAACGCAACCAGACCGATATCGGCGCTACCTTCAAAGTGGCCAAGGACCTCGGTGCCACTGCCTGGTACATGTTTATGATTGTCCCCACCGGTCGCGGCGAGGAAATCATGAATGAGCTGATCTCCAAAGAGGATTACGAAGAGATTTTGGCCTGGCACTACGAACAGGAGAAGCATGAGAGCGATATCCTCATGCGTCCCACCTGTGCGCCGCATTACTATCGCATCGTGCCGCAGATGGCCAAGGCCGAAGGGGTGGCTTTCGAGCGCCGCAGCCTGACCTTCTCCACCGGCGGCGGGAAGGGCTGCATCGCGGCCCAAACCATCTGCCTCATCGACTGCTTCGGCAACCTCAAGCCCTGCTCTTACTTCCACTCCTCGGTCGGCAACGTCAAACAGGTGCCGTTCCGCGAGCTGTGGTTCAATTCCAAGGTTTTCAACGACCTGCGCGATTTCAAAAAGTACAAGGGTAAGTGCGGCGAGTGCGAATTCATCAATGTCTGCGGCGGTTGTCGGGCACGGGCTGACGCCGTGTACGGCGACTACATGGCCGAGGAGCCCTTCTGCAACTACATTCCCAACCGGACCCGCAAGCGCCTGGCGCAGGAAGCGGACGAGCTGGCCCCCAAGTCCTGATCCATCGACCCGATCCCGTCCGGGCAGTCTGCACGGCTGCCCGGACGCAACAGATATCCCCACAGGAGGCAATTCAATCTATGACCACCGATTACCGCTTTCTCAAGGCCTGCTGGCGTCAACCCGTGGACTATGTTCCCATCTGGCTGATGCGCCAGGCAGGGCGTTACCTGCCCCAATACATGCAGGTCCGCTCCAAGTGCACCTTCCTGGAACTGTGCAAGACCCCTGAACTGGCTGCGGAAGTCACCATCCAGCCGATCGATATCCTCGGCGCCGACGCTGCGATCCTCTTCTCCGACATTCTCACCCCGGTTGAGCCGATGGGGATGAAGCTCGATTTCGTCCCCGGCCCGGTCTTCGAAAACCCGGTGCGGACCATGGCCGATGTCGAAGCGCTGCGCCTGCCGAACATGGAAGCGGATGTCCCTTATGTGCTGGAGACCCTCAAACTACTGCGCAAGGCCTTCACCGGCCGCGTGCCGCTGATCGGTTTCGGCGGCGCTCCCTTTACCCTGGCCTGTTACATGGTGGAAGGAAAGGGGAGCAAGGATTTTGCCCAGATCAAGCGCATGATGTACGGCAGCCCCGAGATTTTCCACGCTCTGATGGAAAAGATCACCGAGATGGACCGTCTCTACCTTAACGCGCAGATCGCTGCGGGTGCCCAGGCTATCCAGATCTTCGATACCTGGGGTGGCATCGTCTCGCCGGTCGATTACGAGCGTTACGTCCTGCCTTATACCACCAAGCTGATCAACGGCCTGAATCGCGACGGTATCCCTGTCATCCATTTCGTCAAAGGGGCCGGGACTATGCTGGAACTGGTCAAGCAGGCCGGCAGCGACGTCATCGGTCTCGACTGGCACGTCAACCTCGGCAAGGCGCGTGACATCCTTGGTGACGATGTGGCGGTACAGGGCAATCTCGACCCGACCGTGCTGTATGCTCCCAAGGCGCACATCGAAAAAGAAGTGCAGAGAATTCTTGATGAAAACGCCGGTCGTCCCGGCTTCATCTTCAACCTCGGCCATGGCATCCTTCCTACCGTTCCACCGGAAAACGCCATCTTCCTGGTCGAGTGCGTACATCGCCTGTCCCAGAAGTAATTTCATGTTGCGGCCGGAGCCTTGGCGGGCTCCGGCCGTTTTATTTGCGGAGGCCGGACCATGTCCTCGAATGAAAAAACGGCCCTTGTCGTCCTCAATATGGGGGGGCCCGATTCGTTGGCGGCAGTCGAGCCGTTCCTGTTCAACCTCTTTTCCGATCGCGACCTGATCCAACTCCCCCTCGGCAGCCTGCTGCAGAAACCGTTCGCCAAGCTCATTTCCCACTTTCGTTCCAAAACCGTGCGCCAGAACTATCGCGCCATCGGCGGCCGTTCACCCTTGCTCGAATGGTCCACCCGTCAGGCTCAGGGGATCGCCGAACGCCTGGGTGACGATTGGCAGGCGTTTGTGGCCATGCGCTACTGGACGCCGACCGCCGAGGAAACGTTGGAGAAGATTCACGCCTGCGGTATCCGGCGGGCGGTGGTGTTGTCTCTCTATCCCCATTACACGGGTGCGACCACCGGTAGCAGCGTCAAGGATTTCGAGGCGACGGCCAAACAGATTTTCCCGGACCTGCAGTACACGGTGATCGCCCACTGGTACAACTGGCCCGGTTATCTCGACGCCCTTGCCGCGCGGATTCGGGAGGGGCTGGCCGAATTCCCTGCTGAACGCCGCGACCAGGTGCAGATTCTTTTTTCCGCCCATTCTCTGCCGCAGAAATTCATCGATCGCGGCGACCCTTACCTGGAGCATGTCACCGCGACCGTGCGAGGCGTGATGGAGCGGGTCGGACAACACCCCTGGCATCTCGGTTTCCAGAGCCGCAGCGGCCCGGTGCAGTGGATGGAGCCCGAAACCACGGCGGTTCTGGACCGGTTGGCAGGTGAGGGGCACAAAGCGGTGCTCATGGTGCCGATCAGTTTTGTGTCAGATCATATTGAAACTCTCCACGAAATCGATATAGAGTACAGGGAACACGCTGAGCAGAAGGGGATCGTCGATTTCCGGCGCAGTCCCTCCCTCAACGATCAACCTGACTTTCTGACGGCCATGGCCGAATTGGTCAAGGCCCATTTGGAGAAGAATCCATGAAGACCTGCAAATTCTGCGGCAAGGATTTCGACCCTGCGCAGGCGCCAAACGGGGCAGCGGAAGAGGCTGGGCAGTTCCTGGCCAAGCAGCGTTATCAAGATGCCGGCGAGGTCTGCCCGACCTGTCTGGCCAACCGTGGGATGCTGGAGATGATGTACGGTCGCGAAGGAGACGGGTAGCGACAGGTTCCTCAGTGTTTGTCTTTCTTAAAAGCCGGATGTCTGATCCGGCTTTTGTCTTTTGTAATATTGAATTCAACGATGACTCCATGACCAAATCTCAGATGTTGCTTCTGTTGGCTTTGTTAACCGCCTTCCCGCCGTTGTCCACCGATATGTATCTGCCGGCCATCCCTCTGCTGGAACAGACCTGGGGCGAGCCGCTGACCGTGATCAACCTGACCCTGGTCGGTTTTTTCATCAGCTACTGTGTTTTTCTGCTGATTTACGGCCCGGTGTCGGACCGGTTCGGGCGCCGTCCGCCTTTGCTGGCCGGGGTCGGCCTGTTTATCCTGGCAGGCTTGCTGTGTGCCGTTTCGGACAGCGTTGTGGCGTTGATCGTTTCGCGGATTCTACAGGGAGCCGGCGCTGCCGCTGCCTCAGCGCTGTCCCTGGCTATCTGCAAAGATGTTTACCGCCCTGGTGAGCGTGCGCGCATCCTTGCCTGGATCGGAGTGATCATGGCACTGGCACCGGCCTTGGCGCCAATTATCGGCGGCTGGCTCATGCTCTGGCTCTCCTGGCGCTGGATCTTTGTGGCCCAATCCTTGGTGGCGGCTATTGCCTGGATCGGTGTGCTGCGCATGCCGGAAACGCTCAAGGAACCGACCACCACCGGTATCGCCCAGACCGCCGGGATTTATCTGCATCTGTTTCGCAATCGCCGCTACCTCGGCCTTGCTGTGATGATGTCGCTGGTGGTGCTGCCCCATTTTGCCTTTATTGCCGGTTCCGCCGATATTTACATCTCGCATCTTGGCCTGAACGAGCAGACCTTCGGCTACTTTTTCGCCATCAACGCCATGGCTCTGATGGCCGGCTCCCTGTTGTGCACCCGACTGCTAAAAGTTATAGGCTCCTGGCGCGTGATGGCTTTGGGCTTCGCTGGATTTTTCGCTGGCGGAATTCTGCTTCTGTCCCATATTCTGCCGGGTCCCTGGGGTCTGGCCCTGCCCATGGGCCTGGTGACACTGTCGCTGGGCTTGACCCGGCCCCCCAGTAACAATCTGGTTCTGGAGCAAGTCGATCAGCATGCCGGAGCTGCTTCATCGTTGCTGATCTTTATTTTCTTCATTCTCGGTGCCTTTTCCATGTGGCTTATTTCTCTCGATTGGAGCGATAAGGTCGGGGTGATCGGGATTCTTTCCAGCTCTGTCGGCGGGTTGTTGCTGCTGCTCTGGCTGCTTCTGCCGGGACGTCTGACCGGGAAGAAAATTCAGGAAACTCAGCCTGAAGCTGTAGAAAAATGCGCTTAGATTGTGCCTGACGCGAGCCTGTGGCATAGTGTTGAGGCCGTTCGGCAGCACTGGCGCACGTACGGTAAATGAATTATTCCCCTGGCGGGCTTTTACCAGGTATGCAAGGAGATCTGTCATGCAATCCAATACCCCCCAGAATGAAACCTTGGCCGTGATCAAAAACCGGCGCAGCATTCGTTCCTTCACCGATCAAGCCGTGTCCGACCAAGATCTTGCCACCATTTTGGAGGCCGCCAACCAGGCGCCTTCCGCCCATAATCAGCAGTCGTGGCGATTCATTGTCATAAAGGGCGAGAAAAAGAATGAACTGGCTTCGTTGGTCAGTTCCCGCGCGTCGGAATTCCCCAAGGCCGCCTCCGCCCTGCTGCGCATGGCTGCACGCAGCATCAAGACCGCCCCGGTGGTGGTCGCCGTGGCCAATACCGGCGAACTGATCAATCACGGCACCTCGCTGTTTCAACTGGAGGCGGACAAGTCCTTCGATTTCTTCCGCACCATGGAGATCCAGAGCTCCGCCGCTGCCGTTGAGAACATGCTGCTGGCCGCGACGTCCCTCGGACTAGCCACGGTATGGCTCGGGGTATTGTTCCTGATCAAGGATGAGGTGCTGGAGTTTTTTGGTGAGCCCGGAGGCGAGTTCATGGCCGTGGTACCGGTCGGTTATGCGGCGAAAGAGAGTGCCGGGCCGCAGAAGAAGCCTTTGGAAATGAACGTGAAGGAACTCGCCTAGGAATCCCTTCACGTGATATCTATTTCTTCAGCGGCAGTGCGTCGGTGATCGAACCGTCGACCATCTCCGCGGCAAAAGCAAAGGTTTCCGCCAGGGTGGGGTGGGCGTGGACGGTTTTGCTGATATCCTCGGCATCCGCCCCCATCTCCAGGGCCAGCACTGCTTCGTGAATCAACTCGCCGGCATTTTGCCCGCAGATGCCGGCGCCGAGAATCCGACCGGTGTTGGGATCGAACAATACCTTGCTCACACCAATGCCGGCACCGGCGCTCAGCGCTCGCCCGCTGGCGCTCCAATTGAATTTCCCTTTGCGATAATCGATGCCCTGCTCCTTGGCGGCCTTCTCGGTCAGCCCCATCCAGGCCACTTCGGGGATGGTGTAGGCGACTGACGGAATGGTCATCGGCGTGAAGGCTGATTTGCGGCCGGCAATGACTTCTGCCGCCACCTTCCCCTGATGGCTGGCCTTGTGCGCCAGCAACGGTTCGCCCACCACGTCGCCGATAGCATAGACATGCTTTACGGCGGTCTGCTGTCGTTCGTCGACCTCGATAAATCGGTGGGTTGTTACGGCCAGGCCGATTGCCTCCAAACCAAGCCCCTGGGTGTTGGGGCGTCGGCCGATGGCTACCAGCACAGCATCGAACTCCCCATATTTTTGATCCGGAATCCCTTCAAAACTCACCTCGATGGCATTTGCTTTCGCAGTGAGTCCAGTCACTTTGGCGGCGAAGAAAATGCGGTATTTCTTCTTCAGTTCCTGATAGAGGGGCTGCACCAGGTCCTTGTCGGCCGGCGGAATGATCTGGTCGAGCATCTCGACGATGGTGATTTCGGAACCGAGCGCGCTGTAAACCTGGGCCATTTCCAAGCCTATGATGCCTGCGCCGATGATCAGCAGGCGTTTAGGGATCGAGCGGAGTTGCAGCGCCGCGGTGGAATCCCAGATGCGCGGGTCGTCCGGCAGATTCGGCAACGACGCGGCTGACGACCCGGTGGCGATGATGACGTCTTTGCCGTTGACCACGCTTTCTCCGTCTTCTCCTGTCACCAGAATGCTGGTCGGGGTCTGGAATACGCCCCGGCCGGTGATGCGGTTGACCTTGCGCGCCTTGCACAATTGATCGAGGCCTCCGGTCAGCTTACCGATGATTTCGTCTTTGTGGCTGCGAAGTTTGTCCAGATCAATATCCGGAGCGGTGTATTTCAGGCCGAAAGCTGCGGCGCGGCTCGCTTCTTCGATCACCCCTGCCGTGTGCAGCAGGGTTTTGGAGGGGATGCAGCCGACGTTGAGACAGACTCCCCCCAACCGGCTGTGCTGCTCGATCAGACAGACCGAAAGCCCCAGATCGGCGGCCCGGAACGCGGCCGTGTACCCTCCCGGACCACCGCCGAGGACGACAACATCTGCATGAATCTGCTTGGACATGGTGGGGGCTCCTTGGCGTTAAAGCAGGGCACGCCGCAAGTCTTCGATGTCTTTGCTCAAGGCCCGACAGAAGCGGGCTGCCTCGGCACCATCGATGACCCGGTGATCATAGGACAGGGAAAAGGGGAGGGTCAGTTGCGGCACAAACGCCTCTCCGTTCCACACCGGTTTCTGAAAATACTTCGACAGACCGAGAATGGCGACCTGCGGGGCGTTGATAATCGGAGTGAATCCATTGCCGCCGATGCCGCCGAGACTGGAGATGGTGAAGGACGCCCCCTGGGTGTCGGGGATGGCCAGTTTTCCCTCTCTTGCCGCCCCGCTCAGGGCCTGCAGATCACGGGCAATTTCCTTCAGCCCTTTGCTGTCCGCCTGCTTGATGACCGGCACCACCAGCCCCTGCGGCGTATCCACGGCTATGCCGATGTTGTAGTAGTGCTTGAGCACGACCTTGTCTCCGCCAGGGAGGAGTGAACTGTTGAACAGAGGGAAGTCCTTCAGAGTGGCCACCACGGCCTTGATGATGAAGACCAATGGGCTGAAGGGAATTTCACCGGCCTCCTCCTCGTTCATCTGCCTGCGGAAGTCTTCCAGGTCGCTCACGGCCGCCTCATCGAAGTGGGTGACGTGGGGAATTGCCAGCCAGCTTTGCTGCAGGTGCGGACCGGAAATCTTCTTGATGCGGCTCAGCGCGATTTCTTCAATCTCGCCGTATTTGCTGAAATCCTCCAGTTTGACCTGTGGTACGGCAAGGCCGGTAGCGCTGCCAGTGCCTTGCATGGCCTGCTTCACCACTCCCTGCACATCTTCCTTGAGGATCCGGCCTTTCGGACCGGTCGCCTTGATCAGCTCCAGGGGGACCCCGAGTTCCCGCGCATAGGCGCGCACCGACGGGGTGGCGTGGAAGATTGCCCCGGGTTGCTGTTGGTTGACCGGAGCGGCTTCCGCTGTCGGGGCGGGTTCCGTTTGATTCGGTTGCGGTTTGACCGCGGCGACCTTTCCTGCCTCTTCCTCCTCGGCGGTTTTTTGCGGTGCCTTTTCTTCTTTCTTCTCTTTTACGGCAGCAGCCTCTTCCGCCACTTCGATCAAGGCGATCACATCGCCGCTTTGCACCTGATCGTTTTCCTTGACCTTGATGTCCTTGATGACCCCGGCAAACGGCGAGGGGATGTCCATCACAGCTTTTTCGCTTTCCAGGGCGATCAGCGAATCTTCTTTTTCAACCCTGTCGCCGGGGCGGACAAAAACATCGACCACGATGATCTCATGGATGTCTCCGAAATCAGGGATGGTGATTTTCTCAACGGACATGGTCCAGCCTCCTGTTAAAAGGCCGATGAAAAACACCCATCTGCGGCGTTGCCGTCGTCCTGCCGCAACGACGTATAAACCTCATACGCCTTTTTCGGAAGGATGTCCGGCGCCTTGCATCTGGCTATTTTTGCTCAGCCTCGGGTAACAAACTCTCGAAGCCTCTTCTTAACAAGTCACCGAATGCTGGGCATCCGGGTTGATCCGATATTTCTTGATGGCTTCGCTGACCGTCGCGGCCGGAATGGCATTCTGGTCGGCCAGGGCCTTCAATGCAGCAACTGCGACATGATAACGGTCCACCTTGAAGAACCCCCGCAATACGGCCCGCGAGTCGCTACGGCCAAAGCCATCCGTGCCGAGAACCGTCAGTGGAGTCTTGAGCAGGCGGCGGACCTGTTCCGGGTAGGCCCGGACGTAATCAGTGCTGATGACCGCCGGGCCTTCATGGCCCTGCATGATTTCTTCAACGTAAGTCTTTCTCGGGGAAGCTTCCGGGTGGAGGCGGTTCCACTCCTCCACCAGCATGCCGTCGCGGTGCAGCTGATTGATGCCCAGCACTGACCAGATATCCGCCTGCACCCCAAAATCATCCTTTAAGAGCGCGGCTGCGGCGATCACCTCGCGCAGGATCGCGCCGCTCCCCATCAGCTGGACTCGCGGCCCTTCTCCTTCTCCCTGGTGGAGCAGATACATGCCGCGATTGATCCCTTCCTCAACTCCGCTCGGCATTTCCGGTTGGGGATAATTTTCGTTGAGGAGGGTGATGTAGTAGAAGACATCCTCCCCGGCGCGATACATCTGCTCGATCCCTTTCTGCACCAGCACCACCACCTCGTAGCCGAAGGTCGGGTCGTAGGCGCGGCAGGTCGGGAAGGCTGCGGCATAGAGCAGGCCCTGGCCGTCCTGATGCTGCAACCCTTCGCCGTTGAGGGTGGTCCGGCCCGAGGTTGCTCCCATCAGAAAGCCTCGAGCGCGACTGTCCGCGGCGGCCCACAGCGGATCGGCGATGCGCTGGAAACCGAACATGGAGTAAAAGGTGTAGAAGGGGATCATCGGTACGCCGTAGTTGACGTGCGCCGTTCCGGCCGCCAACCAGGATGAGATGGCCCCGGCTTCGGTGATCCCTTCCTCGAGGATCTGGCCTTGCGGGTCCTCCCGGTACCAGGCAACGGTCTCGGCGTCCTGGGGTTCATAAAGCTGACCACTCGGTGCATAAATGCCGAGCTGCCGGAACAGCCCTTCCATGCCGAAGGTGCGGGCTTCATCGGGGATGATGGGGACGATATGTTTGCCGATGTTTTTGTCTCTGACCAGGCCGCCGAGCAGCCGGACAAAGGCCATGGTGGTGGATATTTCCCGCTCTTCGCTGGAGGCCAGCATGGTCTGGAAATCACTGAGAGGGGGAGTCGCCAGGGTCTGGTGTTCGATTTTGCGCAACGGCACCGGCCCGCCCAGCGCCTGGCGCTGACGCTCAAGAAACTGATCTTCGGCGCTCCCTTGAGGGGGCCGGATAAAGGGCAGGGCGGCCAGCTGGTCGTCCTGCAGGGGGACATGGAAACGGTCGCGAAATTCCTTGAGCGAGTCCAGGTCCATCTTTTTCACATTGTGGGCGATCATGTCCGATTCGCCGGCTTTTCCCATGCCGAAGCCTTTGACCGTCTTCACCAGAATCACGGTCGGTTGTCCCTGGTGACGAACGGCGGCGGTAAAGGCGGCGTAGACTTTGCGCGGATCATGGCCGCCGCGGCTCATCTGCCACAGTTCCCGGTCGCTCATCCCTTCCACCAAAACGGTGAGTTTTGGGTCTTCATTGAAGATTTTTTCCCGCAGATAGGCGGGTCCGCGAGCGTGGATAGTCTGGAAATCGCCGTCAACCATGGCGCCGAGTTTTTTCAGCAGCAGCCCCTCTTTGTCCCGGGCCAGGATCGGGTCCCATTCACTCCCCCAGATCAGTTTGATGACGTTCCAGCCGGCTCCGCGGAACTTCCCTTCCAGTTCCTGAATGATCTTGCCGTTGCCGCGCACCGGTCCATCGAGCCGCTGCAGATTGCAGTTGACGACAAAGATCAGGTTGTCGAGATTTTCCCGTGCCGCCAGGGTCAGGGCGGAAAGCGCTTCCGGCTCGTCGGTTTCGCCGTCCCCCAGAAACGCCCAGACCTTCCGGTCGCCGGCCGGTTTGAGCTGGCGGCTGCCCATGTAGCGCATGAAGCGCGCCTGGTGGATGGCTGCCAGCGGCCCGAGCCCCATGGAGACGGTGGGAAACTCCCAGAAATCAGGCATCAACCAGGGGTGGGGATAAGAAGACAGACCGTGGCCGCCGACCTCCTGGCGGAAATTGTCCAAATGCTTTTCGTCCAACCGCCCTTCGACAAAGGCTCGGGCGTAAATTCCGGGGGAGCTGTGCCCCTGGAAGTAAATCAGGTCGGAACCGTGTTCGGCCTGCGGCCCGCGGAAAAACCAGTTGAAGCCGACTTCGAACATGGAAGAGATGGAACTATAGGTGGCAATATGGCCGCCGAGTCCCTTGCCGTCCTTGTTGGCCCGTACCACCATGGCCATGGCGTTCCAGCGCACGTAGGCCGCCACATTACGGGCAATCAGGGAATCAGCGGGAATCTTGGCCTCATCGGCCGGGGCAATGGTATTGCTGTAGGGGGTGAGAATCCCGGGGGAGGTGGTAACGCCGAGGACCCGAGCCCGATCGGTCAATTCCCGCAGCAGGTAATCGGCCTTCTCTGGCCCTTCTGCGGCGATAAGTCCTTCCAGGGAATCGAGCCAATCTTTGGTCTCGGAGGGATCAGGGTCTTTGTAATAAGAGCTCATGACTAACCTCATCGGTTAAGAGGGAGCGTGTGCCCGGAGTGGAATTAAAAAATTTCCTTACAAAGCCAAGGATATCAGGTTTTCATCATGATGCCCGGTCGTGGCGGGACAGGTGTGGATGGACTGATAAGGAAGGCTGGGCGGATCAGAGGAGCGTCTGGGATATGAAAAAAGCCTGCTTGAAGCAGGCTTTTCATGGATCAGAGGTCTTCGTCGCGCAATTTGCGCAACAGGTCTTTCTGGAATTCGGTTACTTTTTCCGGAACGCGAATTTCTACGGTGACGAAAAGATCGCCGGAGGGAGTGTTGCGTTGCCCGGGCACGCCAAAGCCTTTGAGGCGGATCTTCTTGCCGCTGCCGGTGCCGGGTGGAATCTTCAGCCGTTTGGGACCTTGCAAGGTCTGCACTTCGACCGAAGTGCCCAGGCAGGCGCCGCTGAACGGAACTTGCACCTTGACGTGCAGATCATTCCCTTCCCGAGTGAAATACGGGTCGGGCTCGATCAGGATTTCCAGCAGCAGGTCGCCGGCCGGACCGCCACCTTGACTCGGTCCGCCTTTGCCGGCCACGCGCAGTTTCTGACCGTTTTCAACCCCGGCCGGGATTCTGACCTGCAACTGCTCGATCCCTTTGCCGACGCGGTATTCGATACGTTTTTCCCCTCCCTGGACAGCCAGGCGGAAGGGGATGGTGAGCTGCATGGCATAATCCTGCCCCTTGAGGGCACGTGGCCGCCCGCCGCTGAAAAAGGCACTGCGTCGGCCTCCAGCGCCAGCCCCACTGCCGAACAGGTTGCCGAAGAGGTCTTCGTTGCCGAAGCCGAATTCGCGGAAGATATCCCCCATATCGAAGTTGCGGAAGATGTCTTCCTGAGAGAATCGCTGATTGAAGCCGGTCTGGCCGAACTGGTCATACTGGCGGCGTTTGTCGGGATCGGACAGGACCGCGTAGGCTTCGGTGATCTCCTTGAATTTCTCTTCGGACTTCTTGTCGCCGGGGTTGCGGTCCGGGTGATATTTTAGAGCCATCTTGCGATAGGCTTTTTTGATCTCCTCGGCGCTCGCCTCTTTTTTGACTCCGAGGCTGGCGTAATAATCTTTAGACATGGCGGCTCCTGAGCTGGTGGTGCTGTAAATGCTGCTGATCAATATAAATATGGGCTGGCGTTCCGTCAAGGGGCGTCGCGTGGCCGCAAGCGATAAGTATACGACGTCAGGCGAGCAGAGGGTGGAAAGATGCTTGTTCCCGGGGTATCCCTCGGGTATGATGTAACGGCTGAAAATTACAAGAACACGACCTTTCAATACGCAGAACAGACCAAGGAGGACGGGCATGAATAAAGTCACCGTCATTGGCGCCGGTATTTCCGGCCTGGCCACGGCATTCGCCATCGAGCGCGAAGCGCAGGCGGCCGGGCGGGACGTGCAGGTCACGGTGCTTGAGAAAAAGAAGCGTATCGGCGGCAAGATCCTCAGCGTTAAAGAGGACGGGTTCCTCTGCGAATGGGGTCCCAACGGCTTCCTCGACAACAAACCGATGACCCTGGAGCTGTGCGACCAGCTGGGGATTCGCGAGCGGCTGTTGCGCTCGGACGATAATGCCCGCAAGCGTTTCATCTATGCCGAATCCGTGCTGCACCAGCTGCCGGAAAACGGTCCGTCCTTCCTCAAGTCGAAGCTGATTTCCTGGCCTGGCAAGCTGCGGTTGGCCGCCGAATTGGCCATCCCCAAGAAGACCGACGGCGAGGACGAAACCCTGGCCGACTTCGGGCGGCGTCGTCTCGGTAAGGAAGCGCTCAATAAGCTGATCGCTCCCATGGTGTCCGGCATTTTCGCCGGAGATCCGGAATCGATGAGCCTGAGGAGCTGTTTCCCGCGCATTCAGGAACTGGAGCAGGAATTCGGCGGGCTGCTCAAGGCCATGATCATGTTGGCGCGGAAAAAACGCGCCGAGCAGAAAGCCGGCAAGGTGGTGGCCAGTGCGGCCGGACCCGGCGGAATCCTGACCTCGTTCCAGACCGGCATTCAGGAGTTGACCGATGCTACGGCCGCGGCCCTCAAAGGGACTGTGCGCAATGGCGCCGGGGTTGTGAAAATCGCGAAAAAGGGCGGTGGCTTTGAGCTGACCCTGGACAACGGCGAAAAGATCGACAGCGACATCGTGGTCAGCGCCTGTCCGGCTTATGCCATCGCCGAGATGGTCGCCGAGTTGGACAATACCCTGGCCGACCTGCTGCGGGAAATTCCCTACGCTCCGATGAACGTGGTCTGCTTCGGCTACCAGCGCGAACGCATCCAGCATGACCTGAACGGATTCGGTTACCTGATTCCCCGCCGCGAAGGACGCAGCACCCTGGGCACTTTGTGGGATTCGAGCATCTTCCCCAATCGCGCTCCCGAAGGGCACGTGATGCTCCGTTCCATGATGGGCGGCGCCACCAACCGCCAGGCCATCGCTCTGTCCGACGAGGGGGTCAAGGCGCGCGTCATGACTGATTTGAAACAGATCATGGGGATCGATGCCGCTCCTGATTTCACACGGATCTTCCGCCACGACCGGGCCATCCCCCAGTACACGGTGGGGCATGCCAAGCGTGTGCTGGCCATGGAAGAACGTACCCGGAACCTGCCCGGCCTGTTCCTGACCGGCAACGCCCTGTTTGGCGTCGGCCTCAACGACTGTGTCAACGCCTCCAACAAAGCTGCGGCACGGGTCATGGAGCAACTGCAGAAGCAGGGCTGATATCTGTTACGGAAGATTGAATGGAAAAAGGCCGGGTGCAATGCCCGGCCTTTTTTTATGCTGAGGAAGTATTTTGAGCCTATTCCAAGTTAAGCATCGAGGTTCGGCGTTTTTGTCGCCCCCATAAAAAATGGCTCGACCACAACGCGGTTGCGGCCGGTTCGTTTGGCTTTGTAGAGAGCTTCGTCGGCGCGTTTGAGGACGTCTTCCAGCCCTTTATCCGTGGGGAGGAAACCGCTCGCTCCGAGGCTGATGGAAATATGCCAGTCCGCTTCGGACGGTCTGACCACCTCCCGCTCAACCGCTTGACGCAACCGCTCGGCAGTTAACTTAGCTCCCGGCACATCGGTATTCGGCAGCAGCACGGCGAACTCTTCTCCGCCAAAACGGGCAAACATGTCAACTTCCCTAAGTTGCCTATTGCAAACTTGAGAGATGTTCAGAAGCACCTCGTCGCCAACCAGGTGGCCAAACCGATCATTGATGCTCTTGAAATGGTCGACATCGAGGATAATCAGAGACGCAGGTTTTTTGTAGCGTTGGAATTCCCGGAAACGTTCGTCCAGCTCATTCAATAACTTGCGACGGTTGTAGGCGCCGGTGAGCGCATCGGTTTCACTCAACCGGCGTAACTCCGCTTCCATGGCATAGCGTTCGGTAATGTTACGGGCAACCCAGACCACGGCGCGCTCCCCATCGATTGGGGCGGACAACGGCTGGATTCGACCCTCGAACCAGATTTCGCCACTCGGTCCTTGCTCATTGTCCAGACCATCCACGTCCAATCCCGTCAGACCGTATTCCACCGTATGCAGGCGCTGTTCCCCCAGGGAAATGTTGATTTGCTCCAAAAACCAGTCGGCTTTCTCCAGGGGAAGAACGTCATGCAGCCTGCATCCCACCAGAGAGGAGCCATCGTGATAAAATCGAGGGTCTGCCCCTCCGAACACAGCGGCGTAACGTCCCGTTTCTGTCAGGAGAAAGACAGGATCGGGCAGGTTGGTGACTAATTCCTGTAACAGCTCAAGAGTAAAAAACATTTCGTTCCATTCATCCCGAGGGACTGAAAGTTGCGCCGGGGGCCTTGTCGCAAAAGAAGATAACGTCTTTCAATCATTAATCTATCGGATTTTGTCAAGTAGCAGTGACAACCTCCGAACTGCTTAACATTCAAGCTAATATATCTACCCGCACCGATAGGTGATGAAAAGGATGACATCGGCGCTCAATTAATGAATGCAGGAATTCGGCCAGACTGTGTTGCTGAGGGGCGTGCCGGTTGGGGGGCCATTCTTCCATTCTCATTATAAAAACAAAAGTCCTGATCGATCACTGTTGCGGATTTTCCTTTTGACGCTAAGCTTTCAACCTCTGCCGACGCAGAAAGACGCCTGTTTTGAAGTCCTCTGCCCAAGTGTCCTGCGAGTGCTTTTGAAAAAGGAACAACATGGATAGCACGGCCCGAATCATGTGGAGTTTGTTGTTCAGTTCCATCGGCATGGGTTACCTGGTCTATGGCAGAAAGCAGCAGCATGCCGTCGCGCTTTTCGTGGGGGTTGGCTTGCTGATCTTTCCCTACCTGGTTTCCAGCGTCGTCTGGATGGTTATCATTGGTGTCGGTCTGACAGCCCTGCCTTTTTTCCTGCGAGATTGAGCGAGGCAGTCGACTCCGTGATTGCTTTTGAACGGAAGAAGCCCCGCGGTGTTCCCTCGGGGCTTCTGCTGTCTTCTGGGAGTGTCAATGGCCATCGATCATCTCCATAGTTTGTCGGTGGGCAGCGCTTCTGCCCGAACTTGAGCCATGTGGACAACATTGAATGGAGCCGGTCTGGAGATTTCACCCCCTCCGTGACTTTGTTCGGTTGCGACTTTAACCCTGCCTTGCGGTTATGGTGAGAGTGATTTTTTGCCTAATAAATCTATAATTTCCCAGATAACCCTGCAGCTCCCCAGGTACACGCAGAGCATGGCAAAATATCGAAATATGGCAATTCGGTTGTCACTGTTCGTCTCTTGTTTCGTATTTGTATAGATCAACCAAGAAATGGCGGCAAATCCAACAGATAACAAGACAAAGTAGGGGAGATAATTGGCCGTCGGGCGATCAAGCCCCAGTGGTGGAAGAGACTGGCCAGCGTCAGCGACATAGAAATAAACAGAAATCCCTCTCCAGAGCACGATGAAAGAGATGGCAACTGCTATGAAAATGAAAAAACCTTTTATTATAGTGAGTTGTGTCTTGGCGGTCGTGAATTTCATGATGCAGCCGGAAGTCATCACGATGAAAAATACGGAAACAAAATAATAAGGCAGAAAAGGGTCCCCCATGCCTGGTTGGTCAGTGATATCAGGCAGGAACAATATGAAGCCTAAAATGAGCAGAACAGCACCAACGACCTTGGCGTAGGTCTTGTTGATGTTTTCCACATCGATAACGGCTTTGATTTTCAGCCCATAGCCAACGGACAGAGCGAGGAAACCAATCACCAGGGCAATGGTGCGGAAAGGGGTGGTGTTGACCGTTTCGATGAAAGTAACAAGAGCGTCCATACTCATTTTCTCCTTGGACTTTATACAACCTGTCGGAAACCTGACGGTGGTGCTATTTGGTTCGAAAAACCAGGGCCCGCCTTGTTCTCTTCAAGAAAGGTCCACCAAAGAGCTACACACCCTCCGGAAGCTTCGACTGCATCATTACTCTCCGATTCAACTTGCGCCCATCCACCACGAAGGTGCCATCACCAATTGCGTGTATGGTTCGCTGTTCTTTTCGTGAATTATCGAAGTAAGCAGCGACGCCCTCAAGGACAACGATATTGTACTTTTTAATAATATCAATCACTTTACATTCAATATTTGCCAGACATTCCTGAATCAGGGGCGCCCTGACATGCTCTCCTTTTACAGGAGTCAGTCCGAACGTCTCGAACTTATCTGTGTCGACTCCTGAACATGTTCCGACGCCAACAACCTTGTCAATAAGATCGACCGTTGGAATTGAAATGACGCATTCCTTTGATTTTTCAAGCGCAGCATAAGAATAGTTCCAGCGCCCGGTGGTTATGGCAAATTGCGGCGTAAAATCAACCACCATGGTCCAGGAGATGGTCATGATGTTGTTCTTCTCGCCATCGTATGTCGTCACGAGGACAACGGGGCCTGGTTCCACCAGCGTGAATGCTTTGCTGATTTGCAACCTTTCCATCACCGAGCACCTTACAGAAAGTTTGACTGACGGGCGTGATATCCAGAGACTCCGCCGCACCCTTGACCTTAAATGCGCTGTTGTAACGTTGGACCTTGCGAGGCTCTTTTGTTTTTGCTACCTCAACACTTTCCGGTTAGGATGAGGTGTTATTTATATCGGAGAAGGTCCTTTGTTTGAAGCTAGGTCGTACCTATTTAACTTTCTGGTATAAGGAAATAATGAAAATCACCCACATTATCAACATTGCAATTCTTGATTGACCAATTCTGTTGTGCCGAGCATCAATATCACCTGCTATTCTAGAATATTTTCCCATCATTTCTTTGTCTATATAGTTTCCAGAGTGAAAAATAAAAGTAAAAATTGCCAATGCCGTGAGTCCGGCAATAATGCTTAGCGCAGTTCCATCAATCACTGAGAGTATTGTTGCCGGAATGCAGGAAAAGACTATTTTAACAAAGAGATCGTCATTGAAAAATTTGACCGGCATTTTTAGCTATCCTCTTAGTTTTAGTTAAAAAATATTGATATGTTGAAATTTTATATTTTATAAAATTAGCAGGCCCCGTACCACCATTGAAGAAACTTATTTACAATCCATTTTGTATCTTTTGAAAAATGCAAAAAAATAAATTTTGAGAGGTTGGTTAATGTGTCAAGTTTATGATGAATTTAGATGTCCTTTTCGAAGAATGGTATAAAACCAATTGATTCTATTTTTTCGATTTGATCTTGCCGAAAAACTATCTTTGTTTAAAAAGAAGAAAATTCAAGATTTTCTTTTGTTTCTGACAAGGTTGCAAACGGCCAAATTACATTAAATAGATCGAGACGCGCTCCTCCTTTCCAAGTTTCTTTTTCAATCATATTTTCCTGTTAACAGGGATTAGACGGGCCTTGGTCTGTCAGTTAAAGACAAATGATTCCAATCGGACAAAAAGAGATTTCACTCCATTGTTTTAATTCATTATTGGCAATCAAAACTGTTCGTTAAACACAAAAAACCGCTTCACACTAACCCGACGTCAGCGCAAAACGGCTTGCAAAATCGATCTATGGCCCCCATCCACTACAGCCATCATTTCCCCCTCAACTGATCACAAAAAGTAAAACAAAATTAATCTACGTCAATAATCCCCTCGAGTCAAACCCGTATGCCTGCAAAAACAAAAGCCCCGGGAAAACATCCCAGGGCTTCTGTTTTTATGCCAGGTTTTTCGGCTCAGAACGGCAGGGACACGACCGCATCCAGCTGATAGCGGTCGTCGATCATCCCTTTGGAGTCGTCGGTCAAAGCAAATTCGTAAGCGGCGCCAAAATCGAGCCATTCCAGGACCCGAAAGCGCGCACCGATCGCCAGAGTGGTCAGGCTGCGGTTGTTGTCGTTGTAGCTGCCGCCGAGGTTGATCAGGTCGCAGCCGTTGAATTCCGCAATGCCGGCTACGAGGTCGTCCTCGGCCTTGGTGCCGATCGCGCCGAGTCCAGAGTCGGGAATATCCCGATCACCGCTGTCCAGAATATAAAAATGATTCAATTCCACCAGAGGGAAGAACCAGTCGGTGACTGCATAACTGGCATGCCAGGCATCGTAGAACAGGGTGTTCTCAGCACTGCTGTCCATGGGAATCACGAACCCCAGAGAGCCTGAAAGCTGCAGATCGCCGATCCCTTTGAGAAACAGCACGGACGGCGTCAGGTTGCCGTCGCCATTGCCTTGATAAACCTTGTCGCTGCCGGTGGGGAGTTCATAGACGAGGCGACCGGACAGGATAAAGCTGCTTGTCGGGTCATAAATGAAAGAGTACTGCAAGCCGGCGGCCAGATCGGCATAACCATCGTGATCGCTCAACGTGTACCTGGGGTTGCAGTCGACATAGCCGTCCTTGACCGCTACGATGGAAAACCGGTCACTCAGCGCAATGGTGGCTTGCAGGGCGTAGACTTTCACGTTGCCGTCCACGGGGACCTTGCCGACGATAGTCTGCACCTCTTCCGGCAGGTTCTGGTAGATGAAAATAGGTCTGATAATCGAGATGTTTCTGGCGTCGCCACTGTACACGGGGTTGCTGACCGGCATGATGTAGCGGTCAAAATCGTCCGCCGAGGCCTGGCGCGGCCCATTGACCAGCAGCAACGTGAGAGAAAGAAAACCGAGCAGGAACCAATTGGGGCACGTCAACTTTTTCATCATTTCCACACATCCTCTCCCTTTGATGGTTAATTAAATGCGCAAAGGAGACGTCAGCCGGCCTCTCCCGGCAGACTCCTTCGGCGCCGTGGCAGTGCAAACAAGCTCATCTATCGCCAGTCGTCCGTGTCCTGTTCGACGGCACGGGACGGACATTGTTTAACCACCAATTAATTAAAAAAAGCACATTATATGTAAAGGAAATGTGAGTGCAGGTCAATGGTAAAAAGTGACTTATTTGGTATACAATATGCGCGGAAATGAGTCAAGAATTAAATGAGACAAATTTGGTTTTAAATAGCGGAAAGATGGTCGAGGATGAATCTTGACCTGGTGGATTGTTGTATGCCACTGAAAATAAACAGAATATTTTTTTGTGTCGAGCTGTGGGTTAGTGAGGACTGCGGTCAGGTGCTGAAAGGGAGAGGCGGGGTCCAAAAGATGCCGTCTTCGAAACGGTGGCCAGAGAAGAATTCATGGCAGTCATTGCTGTCGCACGGGGGACTGAAGTAATTCCCCTGGCCGCTGCGGCAACCGTGGTCGATGAGAAACTGCAGTTGGTGGCGGTTCTCAACCCCTTCCGCCAGGACGCTCAGCCCGAGGCTGCGGGCCAGGACGATGATGGCCTGGACGATGTTGGCATCCTCCGGGTCGCTGCTGATGTCGCGGACGAAGGATTGATCGATCTTCAGGCAGTCAATGGGGAAATGTTTCAGGTAACTCAGAGATGAGTAGCCGGTGCCGAAATCGTCGACCGCGAGGGAGATCCCCATTTTTTTCAACCGGCGCAGCATGCTGAGATTGCGATCGGCGTTGTCCATCAGCAGGCTTTCGGTCAGCTCCAGTTCCAGCAACTGCGGGTCGAGTTCGGTCTCGGCCAGAATCTGCTCAACACTGTCGGCCAGGTCGACGAACTTGAACTGGCGGCTGGATATATTCACAGCGACCTTGCAGTTGTTGCTCATCCCCTGCTTTTGCCAGAGTTTTCGCTGCTGGCAGGCTTTGCGCAGCACCCACTCGCCGATAGGAAGGATCAAACCGGTTTCTTCCGCCAGCGAGATAAAACGCTTGGGCGGGATGACGCCGAATTCCGGATGATTCCAGCGCAGCAAGGCTTCCATGCCGCACAGCTCGCCACTTTTGAATTGAAACTGCGGCTGATACAGGAGGAACAATTCGTCCTTTTCCAGGGCGCGGCGCAGTCGGTTCTCCAGGTGGAGACGTTCCATGGCCTGGCGATTCATCTGCTCGGAGAAGAACTGGTAACTGTTTCGACCTAATTCCTTGGCCTGATACATGGCGGTATCGGCATTCTGCAGCAGTGTGTCGACATCCTCGCCGTCGCGCGGATAGAGGGCAATGCCGATGCTGGCGCCGGTAAAGATTTCATGGCTATCGAGTTCCACCGGCAAGTTCAGGGCTGCCAGGATTTTTCCTGCAACACGAGCAATCGCCCACTCTTCGGGCGTATCCGCCAGAATGACCACGAATTCGTCGCCACCAAGGCGGGCAACGGTGTCGGCTTTGCGAACGGCGCCCTGCAGGCGTTTGCCGACGATCTGCAACAGCTGGTCGCCGGTACGGTGGCCCATGGTGTCGTTGATCCCTTTGAAGCGGTCCAGGTCGAGAAACAGGACGGCGACATCCTGTGAATCGTTGCGGCGGGCACGATCCAGGGCCTTTTTGAGTCGGTCAATCAGCAAGGTGCGGTTGGGCATGCCGGTGAGCGGATCGTAAAAGGCCAATTCCTGAATGCGCAGCTCAGCTTGTTTGCGCTCGCTGACGTTCCGAGCAACGTAGACCACTTGGCTGATTGAGCCGTCTGCGTCCCGAATCGGCGATGTGGCGATCTCGAGATATTTTTTTTCACCAGCCAAATCGACCAGGACCTGTTCGGTGACCAGATATCCGCCGCTCTGCAAGGTGCGAGCGATTGGGCATTGGTCGTGGTTTTCACTCCCCGGATAATAGTCGCAGCCCAGCAGTTTGAAACACGGGCACTGGCCGAGACTTCCGGCCGTCAGACCGTATTCCTGCATGAAGACGGGGTTGGCGCCGAGAATCTTGAACCCGCGAGTGTCGATGACCGCCACGGCATCGTGCATGGTCTTCAGTACTGTTTCGGCGAACTCGCGGGAACGCTCCAGGGCTGTTTCAGCCATCTTTTGCGCGGTGATGTCGCGCAACACCAGATAGGGGACGGTTTTCCCTTCCATCTCGATGGCACGGGCTTTGACAAGGATGTTCAGTGTACGGCCCGGCTTGGTCTTCAGGCGGATTTCGAATTCATGATGCCCGGCCAGCAGAATCTGCGTCAGGTTCCGCAAAAATTCCTGTCGATCAACGGCAAATTGTTCAAGGGGCGGCAAGGTGGCGACAAATTCTTCACGATCACTGTATCCGAGCAGGTTAGGCAGCAGCAGGTTGAAATCGATGGGCCGAGTCGATTGAGGGTCGATGGTCACGACCGCATCAGGGAATTCCTGGTACAGGGTGCGAAAGCGTTCTTCGGCCCGCCGCAGACGGTTTTTGGCTTCGCGCAGTGGAGAGATGTCCTGAATGACTCCGACCAGGCCGCTGAGTCCGGCATCGGGCAAATAGAACGGAGCCTTCTTAAAGACCACGTGATGATTCTGGCCATCCTGGTACTGCATGCTGGTTTCATAGCTGGTCGGGCGCAGTGTTGCAAAAACCTCCTGGTCCTTGTTGTGGCACATCGAGGCGCGTTCCGGCGGTGCTACATCGAAAACCTGTTTGCCGATGAGGTCCTCACGGCTACGGCCGAGTGCCTCAGTCAGAGCCTGGTTGCAGCCAAGGTAATAGCCTGCGCGGTCTTTGAAGAACAGCGGGTCGGGAATCGCGTCGAGCAGCGCCTGCAGCAGATGAACCTGGGCTGCCAAATCGTTTTTATCTTGCGTGGAACCGGGTACGAGATGGGAAGGGTGAACCATTGTCTGCAGGGGGTCGGACGACCGCTGAGGTAAATGCTCGCTCCCAAGTCGGTCGCGCAACAGGCAAACCAACAGATTGTTTTCCTGGTCGTCGGAGAGGGCCAGCGGATAAACCCAGGCATGATACTTGACGCCACCGAGAGGGGTGGGCAAAGGGATGGTGCGAGTGGGATTTTCACTCGGGTGTAAGGTTGCAAGATCGCTTTGGATGACGAACAGCGCGGCTTCCACCTCCAAGAGAGACTCGGCGTGGGAGTGCTCCGGCGCCATGAGGGTCACTGCCCGATTGCCGTAACAGACCTCCCCCTGCCGGTCAAGAATGACCAATGGTAGTGGAAACGAATCGAGAATGGCCGGAAAGTCCATGTCGAGATCCAAAGTCGGGCGGCTTTTGAGGTGCACGCTGCGCTGCCGGAGGAAATTTTCAGGGCATTAATTTTTATATCATCAAGCAACTCATCAAGTCAGCAGCCATTTCGTTTTAGTTTATACATTAAAAAACATTTAATTTCTTGAGTTGTAAAGTCAAGAAATTGTCCTTCCATGTCGTCATCCTGACGTAACCGCTTCTCTCCTGACACTCTCGATTGCGTCTTGGCCAGTAGTTTTGGGAGATGAACGTTCCTTCTACCGCAGCGCAAAAGGCTTTCTCGTTATAACGCAATGGTTGCCGGTCATTTCGCGCAAAAGAAAGAACGTTCATTCTATTCTTCTGTAAAGGGTTAAGCCGGTTTTCCCTGAGAGAAAAATTTTTTCTAAGGCCGATTTCCTCCTGTTTTATGTGGGTTAACCGAGTTGAAGTTTGTAATTTTAATAACACAAAATACCAAGCTTGGTCCGTTGGCATTGATCCTGCTTTAATCCGCTGAATTAAATGAAAGTTTATTCTTCAATATTGTGGAGGACGTTTGGCGGCACGCAAAATCGATCCCCAAGAAAAGATGACGTTGGTCATTAAGACCGCCCGGCAACTTTTTGTTGAGCACGGGTATTACAACGTCTCCATCCCCGCCATTGTCAAGGCCTCCGGCGTCAGCACCGGAGCCATCTATAACTATTTTTCCAGCAAAGAAAATCTGGCTCAGGCCATTCATGATCAAACTCTTGATGAGTTTCAAGGGAAGTTCGATCAGGGCTTGAAGGGGCTGACCACGTCCCGCGAAAAACTCAAGTCCTTCACTGATCTGGTTATTGAGATCTCTGAGAGTGACCCCGCCATGATGGAATACATGATGTTCATGAAGCATGGCGAATTCATTCGCGACAGTCTGCCGATCTGTTTTTCCGAACCGTTTCAGAAAGTCCGGGAAATCATCTCCCAAGGGATGGCTGACGGTGAGATCAAACCCCAGGATGTTTTTGTTGCCGCTGTTTCTTTCACCGGTATCATCCATCGGGCCGTGGAGCTGCGGCTGCTTGGGGTGATCAAGCGCCCTTTGAAAGAAGTGGCCGAGGCATTTTTCAACAACGCCTGGAATGCCATCAAAGCATGACGAACCGTTCACTCTTTGAGTGAATATTTTTTTGACTATATGGAAGAATGAATATTCGTTCCGCAAGCGGGAAAGGAGGCTCCCGGCAAAGATCTTCAGCAACTACAGGATGATGTTTGATTGGTCGTAATTCATTTCATGGAGGCAACATGATGAGAAAGATGTTCAAAGAGAAGTGGAAAACACTCTTACTGGTCGCCCTGGTCGGCGCCCTGTCCCTGTCTATGGCTGGTTGTAGCGCCGATTCAAACGATTCGACCGCTGCTGCCACCGGCAGTGATGATGTGGTCGTTGCTGAGCCTGCAGATTCGGTATTGATTGACGCGGACACGCTGAATGACTGGATCACTGAAGGTCGCTTGAATAACGACGGTGCCGATGAAATCGTCATCCTCGATGTGACCAGTGCTGCGAATTACGCTGCCGGGCATATTGAAGGGGCCCAGAATTGGAATACTGCAACGAGCCTGTACCAGACTCGTACCGAAGGCCCGGCGGATTTCACCCGAATGGTTCTCACCGGTGCCAATATGAATACCCTGCTTGCAACCTTCGGGATTGAAGCCGACACTACTATCGTTATCACTGCTGCCGGCAATGAATCCGTTACTTCCCCGGCACGCGGCTATTTCACTTTGCGCTACTGGGGCTTCCCGAAAGAGCGCATCAAGGTTCTGAACGGTTATGATGGTGCCTGGACTGCGGCTGGTTATGACCTGGTCACCGATGCAACCACTGGCATCACGGCCTCGACCTATACCGTTGCCGACCTGGGAACCTATACCGGCAACGAACGCATGTCGTTGACCGAAATGATCGACGCGGTCAAATACGCTGACGGCGTTCCGGTTGATATGCGTGGCGACAACCGTTCGGTCAGCACCAACGCTTTTGCCGGTCGCATCAAGGGCGACAAATTCGTCACTTATACGTCTCTGTACAAACAATACACCGCCGAAACCGATCCTTTGACCGGTGCCACCCTTGCCGCCAAAGATTTGAGCTTCAAATCTGCTGCCGAACTGGAAGCTCTCTACAATGCTGCCGGCGTGGACAACAGCCGGACGATCTATACCTACTGCACTTCCGGCTTTATCGCCAGCACCGGCTTCTTGGCCCTGGACGGCGTCCTGGGTTGGGACGTCGCCGTTTACGATGGCTCCTGGAGCCAGTGGGGCAATCTCTCTAATTACGCAGATGTTCCGGTCGGCAAAGGTCCTTTGGCTGATGATTCCGTCTGGCGGACCGATACCGCTGACACCATGGATCTGATCATCTACAACACCGCGACAAGCGTTGGCTTGACCAACCTGGTTCCCGATGTCCTTTTTGAGGATGGGAATCAGATTGAAGACGCTGACTATGACGCGGTTTATGCTGATTAAAGACCTTTGATGCTCATTATCTATGGAGATTTACATGACCAGAAAGACTAAAGAAAAACGAGGCTGCAAATGGACCGGGCTGCTGCCCATTCTGTTGATCTTTTCCTTGCTGCTGGGCGGTTGTGGTACCGGCGGCGGGTCGGATAGCTATGATACTCCTGAAAGCGCCACCAATGCGGCTCTGCCGGGAAATAACACCAACGTGCTGATCAGCGCCGCGACCCTCAAGAGCTGGATGGACGCAGGCTTGGTCAACAGCCAAGGCTTCAATACCAACAAGGTGGTTATTATCGATTACGGTTCCTACAAATTTGACGGCACCGATAATCCCCGCATCCCCGGTGCCTGCCGTGTCACTGCCAACGATTTGCGCGCCACCCGCCAGGAAGGGGTCGCTCCGGCTGCATCTCTGGTCGCTACCGGCGAGCAGATGGACGCCGTGATTCAAGAATTCGGCATCGATGCCAACACGATTATCGTTTTGACCAGCGATAATCTTGCGTCTGCCAAAAACTTCTATTCTTCCCGGGCTTATTTCACCTTCCGCTACTGGGGTTTCCCCAAGGCCTGCCTGCGGGTTCTCGATGGCGGCAACAAGGCCTGGCAGGATGCCGGTTACGCCTTGACCGATGCAGCTCCAACGCCGATCCCTTCGACGTTCAGCGTGCGTAATCTCGACGGAATCAATTCTGGTCTGCGTTATTCCATCTCCGAGATGATCCAGATGGTGGAAAGCGGTCAGAACGGCAACAGCTACCTGAGCATCGACGCGCGCGGCGCAACCTATTTCAACGGTGGTACCCCCTATGTCGATGAGTCCAACAAAGGTGCCCAATCTTCCGGATATCTCGACGTTATCAACGCTGATCCTTTGGCTCGCAAGGTTGCATTCGAAGGGCACATGGAGGGTGGTAAATATCTCAGCTGGAGCAGCCTCTACAATGCTGACGGTACCTTCCTGACTGCGGACGCAATCCAGGCCCAGCTGGAAGCTATCGGCTGGACTCCTTCAACGACGGTCATTTCCTACTGTCTGTCCGGCTACTCCGGCTCCCCGATGTTCTTCGTTGTCGATGCCATCATGGATCAGCCCGTGGCTCTGTATGACGGTTCCTGGAGCCAGTGGGGAAAGCTCTGCACCGTGGTCGTCGATGTTAACGCGGACGGCGTGGATGACGAAACCGGTTGCATGCTGCCGGCTGAATTCTCCTCCTGGGCAACCGATGTCCTGACTTGGTCCGGCATCGCCGGTGGCCCGATTTACAATGCCGTGGCTTCGCCTGACGGCAACAATCTTGTCATTGGAAAGATTGAGCCGCTGGATGTTGATCCGTTCCTCAATCCCAGCATCTTTACGCCTGCCAACCCCGACGCCAACCAGGTGGAGCAGGAAGATGCCGACTATCAATCCGTCGCTCCTTCCGGGGGGGGCTCCAGCAGTTCGGAACCGCCTTCCTCTTCGGGTGGCGCTGTTGATGGCGGTTGCTAAACGATTCTGGGTGAAAACAGATTCCTTTTCAGAGGAAATTCGAAAAAATAGGAGCCAGACATGGTGAATTTTAAAAAGCTAAAAATGATCGGAGCCGTGACCGCGGCCGTCACTCTGCTCGCCGGCGCCGCCTGGGCCGGCCCGACCTGGACTTTTGGTCCGGAAGACCAAGGACTGCTGAAGCTGGAATACAAAGGCCAGTTCCAGCTCAACGTGCGGGACGACGGCGCTGAAGCCGATGGCAACGGCACAGCCACCGAATTCAACTTCCGCCGCAACCGCATCGCCCTGATCGGCGCTTACGGCGCCAACTTCGGCCTGTACGTGCAGACCGAATTCATGGAAGACAACAATATCAATACCCTGGCCGTTTCTGATGGCGACAACAAGGACTTCCAGATCCTCGACGCCCAGTTTCGCTTCAAGTACAACGACGCTCTTCAATTTACTCTCGGCAAGCTCAAGTACAACCTGACCCGTGAGAACCTGGAAGCCTGCGAAGCACCGTTGACCCTGGACCGCTCCCTGTTCATCCGTCCCTCCCTGGTCGACTCCACTCGCGACAAAGGGGTGGTGCTGTGGGGCAACCTGTTCGAGCAGAAATTCCAGTATCGCCTGGAGGCCATGAACGGCCGCAACGACTCGGCCTCGGCCCCGACCTCCAACCTGCGTTACGCAGCCCGCGCCCACGTCTCTCTGCTTGATCCTGAATCGGGCTACGGCTATAAAGGAACCTATCTGGGCCAGAAAAAAGTCCTGACGGTCGGCGCCTCTTATGCTTTCGAGAAGGACGTGGCCTATGCCGACGCCGCCAACAAGACCGACGCTGTCGATTTCAAGGCCTGGAGCGTGGACCTGTACTTTGAGTACCCTGTCGAAGGGATGGGGACCTTCACCTTCTCCACCGCTTATCTCGACTGCGACCTGGACGACGCCTACCAAGGTGCTGACCCTGAGTCCGATGTCATGGGGATTAACGGCGAGAAGAACGGCGGCTACACCAAGATCGGCTACCTGCTGCCCAATCTGCCGCTGCAACTCTTCGCCCGGGCTGAAAACTGGTCCTTCGCCGAACTGGATGGCGTCTATGACCAGGAGCTCGACTGGTACGCTTTCGGCTGCAACTACTACTTCCGCGACCAGAACCTCAAGGCGACCCTGCAGATTGCCGATACCGACTTTGACGACGAAACTCAGAATGACGACTTCATGACCTACACCGCACAGCTGCAGGTGCTGTTCTAGTCAGGCTGATCAAAAACGCCGTATTCCCCAGGACTCCGGCACCTTGTATCTGGGTCTTTTGCCCAGCCTGGGGAATTTATTGATAAACTTGTTGTCGATCTGTTTTTTAGGACTTTGCCGGTGTGTTATGGATTAAGCGGCACACCGGTTCCACTCACAGAAAAAAGGAGTCTTTTATTATGAAAAAAACCATGTTGACCCTGATCGCTGCTGCCATGATGCTGTCTGCCGTTGCCGGTTTTGCTCTGTCCAAAGGGAGCACCCTGTATGGTAAAGTGACTGCTGTTGATGGCAATAAAGTCACCATCGAAGTCGAGGACGCTTCGGGTGTGCAGGTCGGTGCTGCCGTGGAAGTCGAACTGAAAGAAAAGAAGGCGCCCAAAGCTGGCAAAGATATGCTGATGGGCTGCTAATTTACAGGTAGGGAACGAGCCCCCGAGCGGAGCGGGGGCTTTTTCTGTAGTGATTTAATCTGATTAGCTGGATTAACAAATTAATTTAAAAAATACCAAATCTGGAAGGTTTTTTATGTTGCCACGAATATTACGAGGGAGCCTGACCACCTGGCTGGTGGCCCTGCTGCTGGTGAGTTCACAGGGGTGCCTGCATGCAGGCGACCGCAAGGACGACCTGGGGCCGGGAATCGGCAAGGAGGGTATGATCTCAGTGCAGCGCGGCAAGGCAAAAACCATTGCCGAACTTGCTGCCATGTATGATTCGAGTTCCTGTATCGAATGCCACAGCGACATTCATGAAGATTGGCAGAAATCGCCGCATTCCAAGCCGCTGTTCGGTACCGGCCGGACTGCTGCTACCTTCAAAACCGCCATGGAAAACGGTTTCATGTCCTGGGCCTATTCCGGGGTGCAGGGGGTGGAGGACATCACCGTGGCCCACCTGCAGGGCTGCACCAAATGTCATCTGCCGCAATTGGCTGATGCCACTGATGATGTCGCGCGGGAAATCGCCACCTCCATCAATACCTGGTACAGCGCCGTGCGTGAAGGAAACGAAGACGTCCGCGCCGTGGAAGAGAAAAAACTCCTCAGCCTGAACATCAACTGTCTGATCTGCCACAACCGCAACGCCATCACCCACAAGTGGACCGACGGCTACCCTCAGGACGGCGTGGTGTACGGCAGCCAGGACGGCGAGCATGACGACGCTCATTTCACGAAAATGGCGACCAGTCCGATCATGGATGCGGCTATTATCTGTGGCCAGTGCCATGGCCTCGGGCCCAATCTGGAACTGGACAACCCGACCCAGTGCGCTACCGCCTACGGCAGTTATCTGTGGGCCTATCGCGGCGAAGTCGGGCAGGAAACCTGCCAGGACTGCCACATGCGCAAAAGCGGCCTGGGACACAAGATTCTCAGCTACAGCGACGAAGGAATGGCAAAAGCTGCGGTCGATTTCGAAGTGGAGACCTACGGCAGCAACTGGCGTGACGGCAGCTATTACACCCCGAAGGCGGTGGTCAAGGTGAAAATGACCAACAAGGCCGGGCACAGTATTCCCGATGGCTGACCGACCCCCAACCGACTGGTTCTGTCGGTCAGTGCCAAAACCAAAGATGGTCGTAACGTGTTTGAAGAAGAGAAAATCTATATGCCGACCCCGCAGCAGTTCGGGAGAGGTGACAAGATGGGGCGCGGCCCTTATGAGAAGAGCGGCATTATCGAGGATACCGGACTGCCTCCGGGCCGCACCGTGGAAGAACGTTTTGACGTCTTCTTCCCCACCGAGGATGTGACCGGAGAAAACGGCCGCATCGAGCGGCAGATCCTCGAACACGAGCTGGAGGTCAACGTCAAACTCTGGTATCTGCCCTTTGGCAACAAGAACACCTCCCCGTATATCTGGCAGGATGTGACGCGTGAGGTCAGCATCAAGCCTTGACCACGGGGATTCTGCAGAGAAAAAGGCTGGCACCTGGGAAGGTGCCAGCCTTTTTGCTGCCCGCAGTAAAGCTGTTGTGCTAATATCTGAGCCCATGTCCGTCCGCTTAATCCTTTCTATTCGATATCTGCCAAACCGGTGCGCTGTGTTGTTGACAGCGATGCTGCTGGCCGCTTTGCTGGCTGGGTGCGGTTCCTCCGCGCCGGCCTCGACCTGCGAGGAGTGCCATCAGGGGTTGGAGCCGGCCTCGCCCACCCATGGCGACTGCGTCGCCTGTCATGGCGGCGATGCGGCGCAAACGGATAAGAAGCTTTCCCACCAGGCCATGTTCGGACCAAAAAACCCTTCCGAACCCCGGCTCTGGCAGCACACCTGCGGTCGCTGTCATCCTTATCAGCTGGAGCGGATGCGCGGCAATCTGATGTACACCAACACGGGTATGGTGAAGAATATTCAGGCCACCTGGGAGGGAGAGGATCCTTATCTTTATTCCACCCGTCCGGAAGAGCATTTCAACGCTCTTGGCGAGAAAGTGGAACTGCGGGGGGTCGCTTCTCTCAACAATCTGGCCGGCGAGCTGTACCGCAAGTTCTGCGCGTTGTGCCACGTCGGCATCGAAAACACTCTCGCCTATGCCTCGGTTCATGCGTCGGGGTGCGCTGCCTGCCATTTCCCTTACGGCGAACAGGGGATTTATGCCGGCGATGACAAGACCGTGCAGGGTAAGTTTCCCTACTCCAAAGATCATCGCATGGCTAATCTGCCCGACAACCAGGTCTGTGTCCGCTGTCACAACCGCAGTGGCCGTATTGCCCTCAGTTATCAGGGACTGAACGACGGCAACAATTCCCTTGTACCGACCAAGGGGGGCGAACCGGGGCCGATCATGGCCGGCGGCGGCCGTAACCTGACCCACATTACCCCGGATATCCATTTTGCCAAGGGGCTGGACTGCATCGATTGCCACACCTCGCGGGACATCATGGGGGATGGCTACGCCTACGAAAACATGTTCCTGCAAACCGAGATCAGCTGCGAGGACTGCCACGGCAGCGCTGCCGCTGCACCGCGCAGTGCGCCTATCGTGCGGGAAAACGAGGATTCGGTGCGCGAGTCGCGTCATTACCAGGTGCAGATGCGCCCCGGCATGGAGATGGTGCTGACCACAAAAGAGCGCAAGTATTCCAACGTCTTTGTCCAGGAAGGAAAGGTTTGGGTGCTGGGCAAACGCTCCGGCAAGCTGCATGAAAGCAAGGTCATTACCGGAACCCCCGAGCATACGGTGGTCGGTCACGAACGGCTGGAATGCTACACTTGCCATTCCGGGACCGTCGCCCAGTGCTATGGCTGCCATACCCAGTACGACCTGGGACAACGCGGCCGCGATTTTATTCGTGGGGTGGAGACGCCGGGGGCTTTCAGCGAAACCGAAGACTACCGGATGTTGTACCCTTTCCCGCTGGCCCTCAATCAGCGCGGCAAGGTTTCGCCGGTTACCCCCGGTT
>ENA-ORXD01000206-ORXD01000206.1-sediment-metagenome-genome-assembly--contig:-NODE-206-length-92092-cov-11.711199_pt1 | contig 92092 bp, 51 predicted proteins | sample MGYA00237862_ERZ511471 | MGnify/ENA metagenome assembly ERZ511471
CGAGGTAGGACATGGTGACGAAGTCAACGCCCGCCGGCATCTGCACCAGGTTCCCCAGCACGTCGTAGGCGTACCCGGCGCCGCCCAGTCGGTTCGTCGCCCGGTTCACCACGAGCGCCAGCGAGCTCGGCAGGTCGCCCCCGCCCCCCGCGGCCCACGTGCGCGCGGTGATGTTCCCGAACTCGTCCATGACATAATTATACTCCGCCCCCGCCACGGCGCACCCCGCCAGCCGGCTAATAAGACTCAATCAGGATTAGTCAAAGATTCTTCAACGGGAAGAGGGGTTACACAAGAAATTCTTACTCTGTCTGGGGGGAAGAAAATGATTGTTTGATTATTTGCAATACCTTCTCGCTGTTTAGGTAGGATTTTATACTCAAAAAACAATTTTCCTATGGTTTCATTTTTCTCAAACTTCCACTCTTTCGCTGCATTGATAGACTCATCAGACAAGAGCTTAGGACCAGAAATATACTCTGCCCTCACTACTTCACCCTTCTGACCAACTGCGACTTGAATGGTAACAGTGCCTTCAATATTTGAATATAACGCCAGAATCGGAAAATTCGGTGCTCGTGCCTCTTTAACAGGTAGTTTTTCGGAATTCAACAATAAATTGAGACAGGGCCCTCCCCCGATGAGAGATAATGTGACTAAACATAAAATAAATGATTTACTCATTTTCACCTCAATTTCCGATCAGTCGCCTTCTGCCTGCAACATTTTGTGGTGTTAAATTTGGTCTATGACCACCTCGAAGATGGTTTTCAATTCCCTGTCTTCTTAGGGTATCGATGTCTGCAGATTTCCAATTTCTATTCCAGATCAGATTCCCTGAATAACTTAGATTACTCCAATTCAGCCCCCGGGCAATATTAGAACTCGTTGTATATCCATTCATCTCCAGTTGATAATGGTTGATGTTGGCTGCGCCCGATAGTGCAGATTCACCACTTTGATTGATCTGGTTCACAAGTGATTGATAATCCGATAAATGTCTGCCTTCATGGCCTGTGTCGATAGCCCTTTGTTCTCCCTGAACATCAGGATCGAAAGTGACTAAAAGATTGGCCATGAATTTGCCATCTGATAAAGCAGTCAGGCCTCTAAAAGTGTGAGTTGCTGGTGTATTTCCATCCAATTGGCGAGAGTCGATAGTCACTCCATTATCACTGAATTCCGAACCATATGCATTGACCGCGAGTAACGAGGATTCACGATCAGATCCTTCCGGAAGTGATTCAGCAGCACTTTTAGCGGTTGCTAGTGAATCTCTGATCTTTTGTCGCTCGTTCACTACACCTTCTTGCCCAATATTTTCCAAGTCCTGGTCGGACAGACTAGATCCCAACGAAGTACTCCATACGAATAATCCAGTATTATCAGTCAGGTTGATTGGATTATTGTCAACATAAGAATATCTGTTCCATGATTGGGGATTGATCAATGTTGCACTATTTAATAGTGGATCAGGACTAAGAAATCTAAAGTGTGTACAGTATCGAGCTCCAAAGTTATCTAGTTCTGATTCACTATCCCTGGTTTTGCCGGTGAACAGCACGCTCTCCTGTGTCGTCGGCGGGTCGATGACTTCGCCGTAGGGCATCAGGTCGTAATATTCCTGAATCTGGGGGGCAAGGGTGGAGGGATCGAAGACAAGCTCAGCGCGCGTCGAGCCCAGGTGGTCCAGCAGGAGAAACTTAGGTTCGTACTGCGACTCGTCTTGGACCAGCGCGCCCACGTCCTGCTGGCAGATGAGATCCTCGCCTTCGTAGAAGTAGTAGCTGCAGTTGTCGGTGATGGAGGAGACGCCCGCCACGGTCTTGGCCTTGATCCGCCGCTTGCCGTCCGCGTCGTAGTAGTATTTCCAGACGACGCCGGCCGCGTCGGTGAGCGTCCCGATGTGCCCCTGGTCAAGATAGGTCATGCTCACGGTCCCGACGCCGTCGGCAGCCGGCATGGTCACCAGATTCCCCAGCACGTCGTGGAAATACCCGTCGCCGCCCAGTCGGTTCGTCGCCCGGTTCACCACGAGCGCCAGCGAGCTCGGCAGGTCGCCGCCGCCCCCCGCGGCCCACGTGCGCGCGGTGATGTTCCCGAACTCGTCCATGGCGTAAGTATACACCGCATCCGCCACGGCGCAGCCCGTCAGGCGGTTCAGCCGGTCGTAGCTGTAGCCGAAATCCATGGTGTACGGGGTCCCGTAGGCGCCGGTGCGCAGCGTCCGCGTCACCGCCGCGATGTTGCCGTTGGCCTCGTAGTTGTCGTAGTCCAGCCCGAAGAGCACGGCGCCGCTGGCGGTGGAGGTGTTGGCGGTCACCGCAGTGGTCCCCGCCACGATCCGCACCGGCCAGAGCCGCGCCGGGTCGAACGCCTGCCCCCAGCCCGCCTGGCCCGTGGCCGCGTCGCCGAGCTGCATCCCCGCCACCGCCCCGTGGGCGGCGTAGGAGAGGTTGGAGAAAATCGCCCGCCCCCCGGCGCTCACTTCTCGCAGCGTCCCGCCGTTCTGGTATTCCCACGCCACCGCCTGCCCCGACGGGTAGACCATCGCCCGCAGGTTGCCCTGCCGGTCGTAGGCGTCCTGGCCCGGATCAGTCGCGGTGTAAGCGGTCACGAACTCTTCGCCCGCCACCGTATCCTCATCCACCAGGGTGCCGAACCGCTCCGCCTTCTCCTCCGGCAGCCCCTGCCAGTTGTAGCGGACGAACCGCTCCACCGCCACCGCGCCGGGGTCCAGCCCGTACGTCGTCCGGTCGTGGGTCAGGCGCCCCCAGGCGAAGTCGCCCGGGTGCCCGGCCGGCGGGGCGGCCACGGCGCCGCCGTCGTAGGTGAAGGTGTGCCACGTGGTGGTCCCGAGCAGCGTCACGGTGCGCGCCGTCAGCCGCGACAGCGCGTCGTAGGCCAGCGTCTCGGCATAGCCCAGCGGGGAGCCGTACATCGCGCTCACCAGCTCCTTGACGGTGACGTTGCCCAGGTCGTCATAGACGTAGCGCATCTTCTGGTCGGCGTACTCCGGCAGTTGCACCGCGGTGAGCCAGCCGGCGGCGTTGTAGTCGAAGACCCGCCGCTGGCCGGAGGCGCCGTCGGCGGCGCGCTTGTCCACCTGCCGCAGCCGGTCGGCGGCGTCGTAGCCGTACAGCGTGCGCCACTCGCCGGCGCCGCCGTCGGGCAGACACTCGTCCACCTGGACGATGCGGCCGAAGGCGTCGCGGTAGAGCTGCCGCCAGCGGGCTTCACCGCCGACCTGTTCGGTCACCCGCTCGGTGGTCGCGGGGATCGTGGCCGCACCGGTGACGATGTCCCGGGCGGTGCCGAGGCCGAAGGCGGTGCTGACGGTGAATCCGCCGGGCGCGGTCTGGGCCACCACCCGCCCCAGGGCGTCATAGGCGGACGTGGTCACGCAGGCGGAGCCGTCCGTGTTCCAGGTACCGGTGACGGGATTCACGGTCACTGCGACCGGGTTGGATTCCGTCACCACGCGCCCCAGCACGTCGAACGTCTTCACCGAGTAGGCCGCCTGGTCGCCGGTCAGGGTGGTCCAGGTCTCGGCGGCGCGGCCCAGGGCGTCGTTGCGCACCCGGGTCCAGCGCCGCGTTTGTTCGTCCAGGTAGTCGCACCGCTGCACGACGAACGGCGTGGTGTCGGGATACAGATAGGCCGACAGGACCTCCGCCTTGCCGCCGTGCCACCGTTCCACGCCCGACAGTCGGTTGAAGGCGTCGTAGCTGAACTCGATGTAGTCGTCGCCGGCGTCGAACTGACAATCGCCGTCCCGATCGCCGTTGCGGTCCATGCGCCGGCGCAGCAACCCGGTGAACGGATCGTGGTCCAGGCACATGTAGAGCTTGAGCACGCTCTCGTCGCCGGTGTAGGCAAGCAGGTTGCGAAGCAGGCCGCTGGCCGGGTCGTAGTCGAACCGGACGGTGTTGCGGACGGTGCCGCTGTTCTCTTGCTTCACCCTGGTCAGGCGGACAGCCTGATCCGTTCCAATATTTTCGTATTCAAATTGAGTCACCGCCCAGCGGCCGGCCTCGATGAGACTCTTCGTCCAGTCGGGCCGAAAGTCCTGGCGCCCGTTGACGTCCGGATAGTGGTTCCACGTCTCCGAAATCACCTGGCCGGACGCATCCAGCACCCGGGTGGTCTCGGGCAAGCCCAGCACCCGCGCCGGCAGCCCGGTCACGGGCTGGGCGGGCCAGTAGTGGCGCCAGGTATATTCCGTGCGGCGGAGGCGGTTGTTCTGGCCGTCCCACTCTTCCTGGGCGTTCAATTGACCGTATTTTTCGGTAAAACCGTTCAAATTGACATGGGCATACTGATACACCGTCCGGCGTTCCACTGCCAAGCTGGTCCCTTCGTACTGACGCTCGATCTTCTGGGTGACCACGGTGTTCCACTCCGGGAACTGGAACTCGGAGAAGGGGAAGGTATTCCATGTGTAAGTGGGCGCTTGGGGAATGACTTCCCGGTAAAAACTCGGCGGAGTGAAACTGGAAGCACAGCACATGGCGGAGGGTGGCTCCCATTGCCAGCCCGGATCCCAGTTCAGGTAAACACTTTCCGTTTCGGCCAGCTTGTTCACGGCCGCACCGATCGCATTCCGGACGTCGTTGAACGGATACTGGGACGGGACGCCCAAATCGTCAATGCGAAGGAAATACTTTTCAAACTGGGGTTCCTGGCCGGTCCAGGAGGAGAAGCTGTACTGCCGCGTCTTGACCAGTTTGCCCACCTTCCAGTGGGTGAAGCCGAACTGCAGGATATTCTGACCGACCACCTCGTCATCGTCCGAGGGGAAGTACGAGTACATCTGCACGCTGCGATCCCCCATCCAGACCAGCGTCTGGATATACGCGGCGCCGTCTTCGGGATCCGCGACGCCGCCGGGGTAGTTATATCCACTGTAGGCGTACGCCCGTTCCAACTGGGTGCCGCTCCCGTCGTCGAGCCACACCAGACTCACCCCGCCCAGGGGCGACTGGCCGGCCAGTTTGCCGTGCCATCCCCAGGCGGGCCGGATGCAGTTCGACTGAGCCGTGCTGATATCCAACGTATTGCCGTATTCATAGCGCCGATAACCTTTGTCCGGATAGACGATCCGGGACAGCTTGCCGGCAATATTGTACTCAAACTGAACGGACCGGCCGTCGGGCAGGATCATCCCGGTGAGCACGTCGATTTGGGCATTGTGTTCGCCGGCCGACGGTTCACCCAGCGCGGCAAACACGGCCTGACTGAAGTCCATCTGGAGGCCCTGCTCCATCCCGTCCATCTCGCACCAGAGATAGGCATCATGGAAGATGTCTTCGAACCGGAGTTCGGTCTGACCGTCTGGGATTACGTTGCATTGCTGCAGATGCTGAATCAGCGGCGCGGTCAAGAATTCGTAGCGCACGACGCCGCCACCACCAAGGCCCGGTAATTCCAGCCATTTCAGGATCAACACGTCGATGTATTCGGCGGGACCGGTCCCGTTGACCAGCGTCTTCTTCTGGAATCCGACCTTCAAGGTTGCGCCGGTGGGACCCGTATACTTGAGGATCTTCTCATTGCCGGTGTCGCTGAGCTGCACGTGGATGGTGTTGCCGTCCCGGTCGGTGATGGCGGATACCATGCCGTCATCGTCCAGGCTGTAAGTGGTTCCGTTTTTGTCATACACCTTGCCTTGATCCGCCAGATAGTAGTAACCGCTCCCATCCACGGCATACCAGATGGGCGTGTCACACTCACGGTCGGGTAGGCAGATGCTCTGTAATTCTCCCCCGGGGAGATAGCAATTGAGCTCGCAGACCACCTCGTTCGGAATTCCTATACTGGAAAAATAGGGCCGGCAATGAGTTTCCAAGTCCACCAGCAGATGGCTGGAGCCGTCCGGAGCCACGAAGTACTTTTTTTCTACTGTGGCCCGGTAGCAGCGGTTGTCGATAATATCCGGATTCGGGGTTTGCGCGAAATAATCCACGCCCTCCAAGCCGATGGACTGGCTAGATTGGACATATTCGGTGTAGACACCGCCGACGGGCAGCGTCCAACCGGGCAGATTGTGGGTGCGGCCGATGGGGGAGAAGCGCATCCAGGCGTCGTTGCACCAGTAGTCGGCAATTTTGTAGGTGGGCATGACCCGCTCCGCCGGGGTATAATCACCGCCATCCTTGCCCATGCTCAGCTCGCCGCCCAGACTCATCTTGTAGGTTGGCGCGCGATAGCTCCAGATGTTGCTGTTGTACAACAGCACCGGCGCGAACGCCGTCGTCTCGCTCCACGGAATGCCCGGCAGAGGAACCGTCAGGGTCAGCTTGCCCCCATACAGGTCCACGTTCTCCTGGACGGTGCCGCTCAGATTGGACCACGGATCGTAACCCCGCTTGTACTCGGGATAGTTCTTGAAGAAAGGCACCACTCCGAAGTTGTATTCCACGTTCTCCTGCCCCCACCCGAGGGTGAAGAACGCACCCAGCATCACACCCGCCACTACGATCTGAAGCACCCGGTTGGCCATAACACCTGCCCCTTTGCCACTCATGATCGGCTCCTCAATAGTTCAGCGTATATTGCTGGTACTCATCCGGGCGGCTGTGCCGGGACTGACGCACCCGGATCCATGCCGGCCCTATTTCCTTCTGGTACGTGTAGACGTTGAGCATGTCCTGCACGGGCAACCGGTCCTGATCGCTGGCCAGGAAGCCATAGCTCATCACCAGATGCCGCTGGGGATCAATCACCAGGGTTTCCTCGATGGTGCCGTACACTTTTTCCTCGGGCGCAGAAAGCAGCACCCGCGCTTTCCGCACAAACACCCAGTAGCCGGTTTCCTTTTCCACAGAAAACTCGAACTGGTGGATCCGGTCTCGGGTGGCATGAATCACCCAGAAGGGATCCAGTGACAGGTACCAGCGCAGGCTGTGCAGATCGGCGCCCGTGATGGCGCGGGTTTTCTTGCTGCCGGTGTTGGACCGCAGCACGGGGCGGTCGTTCTCCCTGGTGATGGCGAAGCGGGGTGAATAGAGTTCCTCCACCTGCGTGCCATTGAGGATGATGGAGACCTTGGGGCTGGCATCTCCGGGCAGGTTCAGGTCGAAACCGTGGAGCATGACCAGGTCGGCGTCCGGATCGTCCAGCAATGCCACCAGACACTGATTCAGTTCGGTCTGGACGGCGTCGGCCTGGGCCATGGCGCCGGCACTCAGCACGCTCAGCAAAATCGCCATCGTGATGGCATATCGTTGACGCATGGGGGCCCTCCTCACTCCGGTTTGAACTCGCTGGCCGCGATCTGGGTGTTGAAGGCGACGGTCTTCACCTGGATCTCGGAGACCAGCCGGCCGTCCTGGTACTGGCGGATGCGGCGGGGGAACTGGACCTTGCCCTGGGGAGCGTAATCCAGGAACTCGCAACCGAACTCCTCGTAGGTGTCGGTGGCCGCGTCCTCGAGGTAGGTGTCCGCCCGGCGGATGAGGCGGGTGGCGGGATCCACCATCAGCTTGAGCCAGCGCGACGCGTCGTGCTTCTGCCAGATCTTGAGCACCCAGTACTCGCGGCCGTCCCACGCGACGGGGTCGGGCAGGAGCTGGGCCGCCAGTTGCCCGGGCGGGTACGCCAGCAGGTTGCACAGGTCCAGCTCCAGGCGGCGCTGGTGCCGGGCGACCTCCCGCCGCTCCAGGTGGCGGCGGCGGACGGTGAGCCGGTCCACCCCTTCGGCGTCCCACCACTCGGCGGCGTTGCGGCCGAGGGTGACGGTCTCGCCGGCCAGGGTGACCACCTGCTTGAACTTGTCCGGCTTCTTGTAGAGGATCTCGATCCCGGCGTCCGACACCTCGTCGTCGTAGAAGTACCGGATCGTCCCGGTCAGCCGATAGCTGGTCAGCGACTGGACCGCCGCGCGCTGGCCGTAGGCGGTGAGCACGGTGTCGAACACGCCGCGGCCGGCCTCGTCCTGGGCGGCCAGGAACGAGCCGCCGGCCAGCAGGCCCGCGAGCAGGGCGGCGATTCGGATGGCAGGGTGTGGTTGCATGGTCGTCTCCTCCTAGAACCCGAACGTGTTCTTGGTCAGGCCGAGGTTGTCGAGGTCCAGGTTGATGTTCGTGAACTTGAAGCAGAAGCTGTTCACGCTGACCGGGAACGCGCTGCTTTTGGTCCAGGTCTGGTTCAGGCCCAGCCCCTGGATCTTGTAGCCGGTGGACTTGAACGTGAACTGCAGGTAGCCCCACTGCTCCTTGGGGACGGTGAGCCGGATGGCCTGGGTGGCCTTCCGCACGCCGGCGTAGTAGTACTCCATGTACAGGTAGTACCCGGACAGCTTGATCTTGTAGTAGGTGGTGCCGACATAGCCATTTTCGCCAAGGTTGGCGCCCAGATAGATCTCGAAGACGTGGTTGTCGGGTTGCAGCGGCGCGTTGTGGAAGTTGAGCAGGACCCGGAAGCTGCCCGTCTGGCTGGGGCCGGAGTAGGCGTACCGGTTCGAGAAGAAGGCCGGGTTGCGGAAATCGCTGTGGGTGACATGGACGTCCTTTTCGACCGGCCGGTACTCGACGACCTGGGACGTCGCGCCGTAGTACGGCCGGCCGTGGAAGTCCGTGTCGAAGGCGTCGAAGAAGTCGTTCTGCTTGGCGAACTTGTCGGCCAGAACCCCGGCGCTGGTGCCGACGCTGCTCCACAGCCCCTTGTCGTTTTTCACCCGGACCGACACGTAGTAGGTCTGGCCGTCGGCCGCGGTGAAACTCGCGTTGATCGTCCCGCCGGGCGGCGTGATGGTCCCCGTGGTCCACGGCCGGGTGTTGCTGCCGCCGGGCGTGGTCCCCACGGCGTACTGGTACTGGGCGAGGAGGGACTGGGGATCGGTGGACGTGTAATAGATGACCGGGGTGGCCAGGCCGGTATTCGGATCCCACGCCTCCAGATACCCCTTGCCCTCGCCCACGACCACCACCGGCTGGGACGGCGGCGTGTCGTCCAGGGGGACCGGGTCCACGGAACCGCCCTGGTGGTAGAAATAGTCCCACGCCAGATTCTGCTGATAGGCCAGGAGGCGGACCTGGTAGATGTCGATGGCATGGCCGGCGGAATCGTCCAGGATGAAGTCGGCACCGAACGCGCTCACGTACAGGCGGGAGATGTCCGGGTTGGCGCCGTTGTCGATGAACTCATGCTCGACGAAGAACAGGTAGTCCTGGCCCTGGACGATCTGAGCGCTGGTGGCTCCGCTGGCGACCAGGCAGCCGTTGACATATTTCCGGAAGGAGTGCCAGCAGATCTCGTTCGCCTCGTACGTGAACCGCAGCACGTAATAGCCCTGGAGGCCCTCCAGGCGCACCTCGAACCAACTGTCGCTGTCATAGGCGGCTAACGGCCGGAGGACCGCCTCGAACGTGAACTTGGGCGCGGGACGAAGCTTGCGCTTCAACCCGGCCAGTCCGGAGCCGGGCGCGATGATCACGGAGTCGGTCGCCGCGTCATGGGTGATGGACTGGTAGGCCGGATCGTACTCCTTTTCCAGCACGCCGCTGTCGAGGGGGCCCGAATCCATGAAGTCGCTGGATTCCGCGGAGTAGACCAATCCGGACACGTATTGGAAGGTGGCGCTGGTGATGGGCGTCGGGGTCACCGCCATGGATGTGTTGGTGGCCGTGACGCAGAGGCGGTAGGTGTGCCCGGCCACCAGGTTGGCGTTGGGGAGGACGAACCGGCCGGCCGCGCCCTGCGTCCAGCGGTAATCCGGCGCCCCGCCGGCGGTCTCGTCCTTGAGCCCGATGTGGTAACAGGCCACCGCGGAGTCCGGTTCCGCCGCCTCGGGGAATTGCACCAGCAGCACCTGCTTCGAGGCGATGACGCTGAACTCGTCGGTCGGCTGGTGGTAGCTCAGGACGACGGTCGCCCCGGCCGGGAATACCGGCGGCGTGGCATCGGCGTAGGTGGTGGCCGACCGTTCCCCGGACGGCGCACTGGCGTTGCCGGCGGTGTCCACGGCCACCACCCGGTAGTAGTAGGTCACGCCGTTGAGCAGGCCGTCGTCCACGTACGTGGTATCCGCACCCACTGCAGGGGCGCACAGGGCGATCCGTTTGTCTTCGCCCACCACAAATTCAGGGTTGGTATCCCGGTAGATGTGGAACTCGGCCAGCCGGCCGCAGTCGGCGCCGGTCATGGTCAGGCGGATGGACTGGTAGTCCAGGGTTTGGGTCGACTTGAAATTTACGGTGGGCGCGATGGTGTCCACAGCATGAACGGTCACGGCCCGCGTCCCCGACTTGAAATCGGCCGCGATGTCGTCCGAGCAGTGGTTGTCCACCCGGGTACGGTAGTAATAGGTGGTGTCCTGGGTGACGCTTTGGGTCCGCCAGACGGTGTTGCCCTGGCTGTACACGGGGATGGCGGTGAACGTGGCGAACGACGGATCGGTGCTCTCGTCAAGGTACACCTGGTTGAGCGAACTCCAATTCTGGCACCCCACGACGAGTTTGTACGGCAGGCCGCTCACGGCGCAGGCGCTGCCTTCGATGTACACGGTGATCGGATGCGGGTAATACATCACCCGGACATGGTTGTCGGACGTGACGGCAGCGGTGGTCCCGTCGGCATACTCGGCCCGGCCCTTGAGCCGGTAAAAGTAGGAACCCGCCGTGTAGGGGCTGTTCTCGATGTGCGTCGATCGATCATAGATCTGCAAATTGGAACTCGTTTCGGCCAAGTCCACCTCGCCGGTGAACTGCGGTGTCGTGTCCTGGTACAGATGACCACGCAACTGGGGATAATCCGGTTCGGGGCGGTTGTAGTCCGTGACGTTGTGGCGATCGAAATCGAACGAGATGCTTCGCCAGCCGTCTCCCTGATTGAAGCAGTAAGTCAGGTCAGTCTCAATGAACCTCAGGTACGGCGCCGCCACCTGGAAGGACCACTGCAGCGAGTAGCGGTAGTTGCCATATGGTCGTTCGATGATATCGGTGTACAGATAAAAATAGTACTGACCCTCGGGGAGCGAATGGACGAGGTCGCTCAGATCGAGGGTTCCGGTGGTGTAGCCGTGGTAGGTATCCGGGGGGGTCGCTTCCGGAAACTCAAAGGGGGCGGCATAATCCAGCTCGCTGCTCGAGGCATCAACCAGGGGAGCGGCATCCCCGACCCGCCACAGCTCCCAGTTCACCGTCCGGTGGTCGGAGGGGATGCCGGTGCAGCCGGACGCCGTGCCCACCCGAAACTGGAACTTGTCCGTCGGATCCAGGATCAACATGGGCAATGGAGTGTCCGGCTGGAACTCCCCCCAGTCGTCCCTGTATCCGTCGGCAATCTGGGTGCGACTGATGGTTTTTCTAACCCAGAGCAAGTCGAAGGTGCATTCAGTGACGACTTCACCTGTTCGCTCGACCGTGATGTAGCTCTGGGCGGTCTGAACGTTGCCGGAGCCGTCGAACTCGACGGCGATCCCGATCACGTAGGTGATGGGGGGATCGCCCGGTGATGGCGGCGCCGCCAGGGTGATGTTGCAGGCATACCACTGGGGAGATCCCGGTGATGGGGTCACGCTTCCCTGACAGTATCCGGCGGTGGCACCGTTCACCGACCACTGGTAGCTGATGGCGGTTGGAGTGCCGCTCCCGCTGTACGAGAAGGCCATGGGGACGGTGATTTCGTTCTGGTCGGTTTGCGCGGCCGCCGGGCAGTTCATGAGCAGGGTGTAGACCGACGGTCCGGCGGTGGCATTTGTGATGGCGGTCACCCCCGGCCCCTTGACGTAGTTTTTCCAGCGCCTGGCGGGGGTCTGAGCCGGGGCGGCAATCGCCAGAATCAGGATCAGCCATACGACGCCGGCCGTGATGCGTCGGAGAGAGCCGGACCCGGCGAATAGATGTGACGATGCGGGGTGGAAAACCACCATGGATGCCTCCTCAAAACCCTCAGGTGACCGCACCCGCGTGCATGCCCACGATCCACGACCCGTCGTACCCAACGAAGAAGTCGTTCCCTGCCTGGCGGATGCTTGAACGGCAAACATACGCATCTGGATATGGCGTTGTCAACACACTTTTTTGTATTATTTGTTACTGTGAAGTACCATTCATTACTGCCAGGCACCGCTGATTGCAGGCACCGCCACCCCGAGAATCTCCCATTCTCGTGCAGAAATCAGGTGATCCGAGCTGAAGTTGATCGGCCGAAACCGGGTGCCTGTCGGCACATGCGATTCATCCTCAAAAATCCCGCCAAGAAGAACGACGCGCCGAACCTTGGAGGGGAGAAACCGGCCGGTTTTGCCAGGTAATGCGGTTCGCCTCAGGCCGGGCGCAGTGAATCACCTGCTGCCTTGAGGTGCGAATACATGATGTCTTGCGTGGGAGATCACATGTTGTCGTGTCAGGCAGATCGCATGCTGTATTGCACGGCAGACCACATGACATTCGGTGAGACCGATCGCGTGGTTCAAGCAAGGTGACCCACAGCGTCCGATTTCGAGCTCCGCAAAACAACATGCCATTTTGAATCGAGGACTGCAGGAGCACGAAGCCGTCGGACGGTTCGTCTCCCCTGGTGACTTCCACATCCACGCTCTTCTCCGCCCGGTGTCGATCACCTGACAATAGTTGCCTGAACTTAAGAATCGGTCTCCAGTCCTATCTCGTGTCACACTGGCGTCACACTGAAACATAAAATTGCCCGATAACGGGCATTTCTCGGCCACTCACCGCAGCATCCGAAAAATTTACTGTTTGATCGATTTTACGGCCTACATGACATGATCCATTACTGCCAGGTGCTGGACGGTGCCAGTACTGATTTTTCCTTGGCCGGACTACGAATCCGAAGGTCGCAGGTTCGAGCCCTGCCGGGCGCGCCAGATAATAACAGCCTCAGCACATGCTGAGGCTTTTTTTATTTCAAGGCAGGTCACCGGCTCTCAACTGCCGCGGTCACGCGTTCATCGAACGCGCGGTACGAACGGAGGCCGCGTCCGGCAGGAAACCAAAGCGCAGACGTGTCTGCGCATTCCAAACCGGTACCGTATCGCCGTGGTCGTACCGAACGAACTCGCGTCCGGAGGCCGCGAGGTACTTCGGGCGCGATTACGAGTACGAATCCCGATTACGAATCTCGATTACGATTACGATTACGATTACGAATTACGAGCACGACGGGCTCGGTACTCCTATCTCCTATCTCTTTACTGTTCACTGCTCACTGTTCACTGCTCACTGTTCACTGTTTACCGTTCACTTTCAACAGCTCCGCCACCGCGGCCTCGAGCTGCTGGTCGCGACCGGCGCTCATGACGCCCGGCTCGTTCCGCACCCGGATGTCGGGCTCGAGCTGGTTGTTCTCGCAGAACTTGCCGTCGGGGGTGCGCCAGCCGCCCATGGGGATCCCGAAGACCAGCGTCGGGTCGATCTGCGCCTCCCACCAGACGAACGTGCCGGTCCCCGGCACGGGCATGCCCAGGGTCTTGCCGACGCCCTTGAGCTTGTAGGCGACCGGGAAGAGGTGCGCGTCGGAGTAGTTCCCCTCGCCCATCACCACGATGGAGGGCTTGGTCCACTTTTCGTACGGCTCCGAGCCGATGTACTGGCCGTGGGGGATGATGTCGAAGTACTTGCGGCCGCTCAGGAAGTCGGAAAGCTGCTCGTGGATGTTGCCGCCGCCGTTGAAGCGGGTGTCCACGATCAGGGCCTGCGTGCCGACGTTGCGGCCCAGCGCCTCCTCGAACACGGTGCGCATGCTGGGGTCGTTCATGGCCCGGACGTGCACGTAGCCGATCTTCCCGCCGGAGAGCTTCTCCACCTCGGCGCGGCGGGCCTTCACCCAGCGCTGGTAGAGCAGCTCCTGCATCGCGCCGGCGGCGACGGGCTTCACCGTCTCCTCCCACCGGGTGCCGGCGGCCGGGTCGTACACCGAGAGCAGGGTGGTCTTCCCCGCCTTCCGGTTCAGGAGCCGGCTGTAGTCCATCCCCGCGGTGAGCGGCTGGCCGTCGATTTTCTCCAGCACGTGGCCCGCCCGGATCTGCGAGGCGGCGGTATCGAGGGGTCCGCCTGCCACAACTTCGGCGATCTTCACCCCCTCGCCCGCACCATCGAACGCAACCAGGAGCCCGAGTTCAGCCGTCTCGTCGCCGCCGGTCACCTGGGGCCGGTAGCCGCAGCCGGTGTGGGAGGCGTTGGTCTCGCCCAGCATTTCGCTCAGCATCTCCGCAAAATCATAGTTGTTGTTGATGAAGGGTAGGAACTTCTTGTACTGCGCGTGGTAGTAGTCCCAGTCCACGTTGTGCAGGCCGGGGTCGTAGAACTTGTCGCGCAGCTGCCGCCAGGCGTGGTCGAAGATGTACGCGCGCTCCCCGGCGGCGTCCAGGATCATCTCGTCGCCCATCTTGAGCGGCTCGGCCTTGCCGTTCTCGGCGTCCACCTTCATGGGCTTGCGGTCGGCCAGGAGGAAGATGAACTTGCCGTCGGCCGACAGCTCCATGGCGGCCTGCCGCGCGTTGACCTTCGCGAACAGCTTGGTCTCGTTGGTGCGGAGTTCCTGGACCCACAGGTCGTTCCCCTTCTCGAAGCTCGTCAGGTAGAAGAGCTTCTCGCCGTCCTTGGACAGGAGCCAGTCCCGCGCCGGCGACGAGTGCACCGTCAGCCGGGCCTTCCGCTCCGCGAGGTTCGCCCAGTCGAAGGTCAGGTCCTTGGTCGGCGCCTTTTCCGCCGCGTCCTTCCCGCCGGCCTCCTTTTTCGCGTCCTTTTCCTTGGCGGCCGCCTCCTTCTTGGCCTTCTCCTCCTGCTCCTTGAGCAGGGCGAACTCCTCCTTGGTGAGCTTGAACCGGTCAAAGGCGGCCTTCGTGAAGAACATCGCGTAGACGTCGCCGCTGACGCTCCCGCCGCCCTGCTGCCGGGCGCCGTGCCGGGTGGTGCCCCAGATCATCATCGTGCCGTCCAGCGACCATTTGGGCGCCCCGTTGCCGTAGCCGCTCAGGGTGAGGTTGTGCAACTCGCCCTGGCCGTCGGCCGACACCAAGCCCACCTGGCTGTTCTGGACCCGCTCGGGATAGCCGAACTCAACCAGAAACCACTTGCCGTCGGGCGACCACTGGTAGTACTGGTCGCCGTCGCGGTAGGAGTAGTTCTTGTCCGCGGGGAGGATCAGCCGGATCGCCTTCGACTCGAGGTTGATCACCTTGAGGGCGACCCGGTCCTCCAGGTACGCCACCTCCTTGCCGTCGGGGGAGAAGGCGGGCTGGAACTCCTCGGCCGCCGTGGCCACCACCGGCTCCTCCTGGAGGACGGTGGACAGGTAGAAGTACGGCTCCTCCTTCCGCACGATGGAGACGCGGTAGACGTTCCAGTTGTTGTCCTTCTCCGCCGCGTAGACCAGCGACCGCCCGTCGGGGCTGAAGTTCACGCTCCGCTCCTGCCACGGCGTGTTGGTGACGCGCTTCGTGGTCCCCGCCTCCAGGCTGGAGACGAAGATCTCGCCGCGGAACACCCAGGCGTATTCCTTGCCGTTCGGCGACAGCGTCGCCTCCGCCAGCCCTTCGCGCACCGGCAGCACCTGCATCAGCGTGTCCCGGCCGTCCACGGCCAGGTGCACCGCGACCTTGGCGGGCTGCCCGCCGGGTTTCAGCGTGTAGATCTCGCCGTCGTAGCCGAAGCAGAGCAGGTCGTCCTGGGCGCGGGTGAGGAAGCGGACGGGGTTCCGGGAAAATTTGGTGAGCTGGACGGCCTTGGCCGGATCGGCCACGGGGGCGCGGTACACGTTGAACGTCCCGTCCAGCTCGCTGAGGTAGAAGAAGTCCTTGTCGTTGGCGGCGAACACCGGGTTCCGGTCCTCGCCGGCGAACTCGGTGAGCTGGGTGTAAGTCTTCGCCTTGAAGTCGTAGAGCCAGACGTCGCGGGTCACCGCCGAGGTGTGGTGCTTGCGCCAGCTGTCCTCGTAGCCCTTGACGTCATGGTAGATCAGGCGGCGCCCGGCCGAATCCAGGGTGGCGTCGAGCGCCGGCATCGCCAGTGCCATGTCGACGCGGCCCCCGGCCACCGGGACGCTGTAGAGCTGGGTCATGGCCCGGGTGGGGAACTGGACGTCGGCGGGGGCCTGTTGCCGCCTGGCCGAGAACAGCACCGACCGGCCATCGGCGGTGAAGGCGCTGGGCACTTCGGCGGCCGAGTGGAAGGTGAGGCGCCTGGCCTCGCCGCCGGCGGCCGGCATCACGAACACGTCGAAGTTGCCGTAGCGGTCCGACGCGAAGGCGATCTGCTTCCCGTCGCGGCTCCATACGGGGGCGTACTCGTGAGAGTCGCCCAGGGTGAGGGGCACGGCCGTCCCGCCGGCGGCGGGCACCGACCAGATGTCCCCCTTGTACGAGAAGGCGATGGTGCTCCCGTCGGGGGAGATGGCGGGGTACCGCATCCAGAGCGGCGCGTCCTGAGCGGACACGGCGGCAACCAGCGCGACGAACAGGCTGATGATCAACATCCAACGTGTGCGTTCCATATGCACTCCATGAAAGGGATTTAGTTCGAATCATTGTTATACGCCGCGAACCGCCCGAATGGTTCAGCCGGCCTGGCGAATTTTCAATCGTCATCGTCTGCCAGAGCCGTCCGCCGCCAGCCGAACCAGACGTTTGTGGCCCGCAACTAAAACCGAACCCTGACGGCTACTGCGGTTGGATAGCCGAATCCGCACCGAGGATTCCGTCCGCCGGCGCCGATCGCCCCGGTCAGCCCCGCAGCCCCGCGCGTAAGGCGTGACGCAACGATCAAAACCCGATATACTGCAGCCGCGATTATCCACGCACCGGCGTCGCCCGGACGGCGCGAGAGCACTCGGAGGATGGACAGATGAAAGTCGCAGTGATCGGCGGATGCGGACACGTCGGCCTGCCCCTGGCGCTGGCCCTGGTGGCGCGGGGCCACCACGTGGACGTCCTCGACATCGACGCCGCGGCCATCGCCCGCATCCAGGCGGGCGAGATGCCCTTCATGGAACAGGACGGCGCGGAGCTGCTGCGCCAGGCGCTCGATTCGGGCCGGTTCCGCTGCCACCTGGATCCCGCCTGCCTGGCGGACGCCGAGGCCGTCATCCTCATCACCGGAACGCCCGTCGACGAATACATGAATCCCCGCCAGACGCTGGTCTTCAAAGTCCTGGACCCCTGCCTGCCCCACTTCCGCGACGGGCAGACCCTCATCCTGCGCTCCACGCTGTACCCCGGGATGACAGAGCGGGTGGCCCGTTACCTGGCCGGGCACCGGCTGAATCTCCACGTGGCCTTCTGCCCCGAACGGGTGGCGGAGGGCCGGGCCATCCGGGAGATGTGCTCCCTGCCCCAGATCATCGCCGCCCTCAGCACCGAGGGCCGGGAGGTGAGCGCCCGCCTGTTCGCAACCCTGACCCCCACCCTGATTCATCTCGAGCCGCTGGAGGCGGAGCTGACCAAGCTGTTCTCCAACGTCTACCGCTACATCCACTTCGCCATCCCCAACCAGTTCTACATGATCTGCCGCGAGCACGGGGTTGACTACGAGAAGGTCCATCACGCGCTCACATTCGAATATCCCCGCGCCGCCCATCTGCCCAAGCCGGGTCTGACGGCCGGCCCCTGCCTGCTCAAGGACACCATGCAACTGGCCGCCTTCCAGAACCTGCAGTTCCCCCTGGGGCAGGCGGCCAGCCACATCCACGAAGGCATGCCCAATTTCCTGATCCAGATCCTGCGCCGGAAACTGGACCTGGCGAACCTGAATGCCGGGCTGCTGGGTATCGCCTTCAAGGCCGACAGCGACGACGTCCGGTCCAGCCTGGGCGGCAAGCTCCGCAAGCTGCTGGCGCTGGAGTGCCGCGCCGTGCGGGCCACCGATCCCTTCGTGAAGGATCCGTCCCTGGTGGACGCGGCCGAGGTCATCCGGGAATCCGATTTCCTGGTCCTCGGCACACCGCACCGCTGCTACCGGGAGCTGGATCTGCAGGGGAAGCCGGTCCTCGACATGTGGCAGTTCTATCCGGCGGGAACCGTCAACACGATCTGACAATCCGACCGGCACCCGGTGGGACCGCCGGCGGTCACCCGCCGGAACCGGACGAGCCGGCTCCGTCCCCCGGACGGTTCGGGGGCTCGGCCGGAACCAGGCCGAACACGGTCTCGTACGCCCGCCGCAGGTGCGGCACGGAGTGCTGCCAGGCCAGTTCGCGCTCCAGCCGCAGCCGGCCGGCCGCCCCCAGGCGTCGCCGCCGCGGCTCGTCGTCCAGCAGCGCGGCGACCGCCGCGGCCAGCGCCTTCGCCGAGTGCTCGCGGACCAGCACGGCGGCCTCCCCGGCGCTGAACCGGTTCTCGGCCAGGTCGAAGGCGACGATGGGCTGCCGGAAGAACATGTACTCCATGATCTTGTTCATGGTGGATTTGTCCGACCACTCGTTGGGCGGGTCGGGGTCGACACACACGTCCGCGGAGGACAGGATGCGGCAGAGGTCCTCATCGGTCACGCGCCCGGTGAAGCGGACCCGGTCCTGGATCCCCAGCTCCCGGGCATACGCCACCAGCGCCGGCTGCTCCGGTCCGCCGCCCACGAGGATGAACTGCGTGTCCCGCCGGCCCAGATCCTCAACGAAACAGCGGACAGCGCGCAGCAGCATGTCCACCCCGTCCTGGGCGCACATCTCGCCGAGATAACAGACCAGATGGTCCCGCCCCTCCCTGTATGCGGCGTCGGGCGGGTATTCCCGCAACCGGTCCAGGTCGGGTCCGCTGCGGACGACGAACACCCGCTCCGGCGCCACCCTGCCCCGCTCCCGGGCGATCCGGCGGTGCGACTCGTTGGTGGTGATGACGCCGTCCGCCGCCCGGAACGTGCACCGTTCGAGGAACAGCAGCGTCCGGTACAGCCGGTCCGGCCGGCGGTCGTATTTGGCCAGGTACATCTCCGGCGACAGGTCGTGGTGGTCGAACACGAAGCGGACACCGAACAGCTTGTAGAACCGGGCCAGCAGGAAATACGTCTCCGGCGGATTGCAGGCGTGGATGACCTGGAACCGCCGCCGCGCGAACAGGCCCAGGCTGATCCAGAAGGTGCGCAGCCAGCAGTACAGGAACTCGAGCGCGAACAGGACCGGGCTGCGGGAGGCCTGGAACGCGCGATAGCGGCGGATCCGGACGCCCTCCAGCTCGAGGCGGGACTCCCGGTGCTGGCGCCGCCCCTTGGGGCAGATCACCGTCACCTCGGCCCCCAGCCGGCGCAGGGTGGTCGCCTCCAGCCAGACCCGCCGGTCGAAGGGCACCGGCAGGTTCTGGACGATGATCAGGATTCGCTTACCCTGTAACGGCGTTGTCGAATCGGGCGCCAATGTCCCTGCACCTCTGGAGAATTTCATCGGCCGTCAAGCGCTCCCGGCTGGTCACCAGGAACGTGTCGGCCGCGTCGAGCATCCCGGCCCAGGCGGTGACGCCCGGTTGCAGCCGGTCAAACCCGGGCGAGAGCCAGCCGCGCCGCGGCTGGAGCTCCCCGGCCGACAGGCGCCAGCCGGGCGGGTCCGGCGACACCAGGTAACAGAACGCGTGACGGCGAATCTCCACGATCCGGCCGTCGGCCAGCACGTCCGCCTGGCAGCCGTCCGCCAGGTGGAAGTGGCGATACGCGACCCCGGGCGGCTCGCGCAGCCGGTCGCGCAGGCCCACGACGCCGTCCGCGGCGAATACGTGCAGGTCCCGCGTCCAGCGAAAACGGCGCCGGCCGTGGGACCGCGTTGCCTGCGCGCACACGCAGTCGTCCTCCCGGCGGAGGAGCCGCAGCTCCGCCCGGTAGCGGCTGCGCGCCTGGAAGGGGCCCTGCCACCGGACGGGCTCGGCGTCGGGGCAATGGACGACGTTGTGCGCGGCCGTGCTCCGAAAATAGTCGCGCCATTCGGGATGGAGATGATAGGCGTACGTCCCCGGGTCGATGAGGAACGCCTCACCGTCCAGCGACAAGCACACGCTCAGGGCGTCGGCATGCCCGTGCGCGTTCAGCGGGGGCAGGCCCAGCGGGTTCCCGAAAAAGACCAGGTGCAGGTCGGGCGCCTGTCCGCCCGTGGCGGATCGGACGATCAGAAACCCGCCGTCGGGGTACCGGGCCGTCTGCAGGCCGGGCTGCGGACAGGGCGGCGCGGCCGTGGCCGACGCTCCGAGCAGCGCCCATTTCAGGCACGGCTCGCGTGCCTGCAGCCAGGGCGGCCCGCTCCCGATGACCAGGGACCGGTAGTTGCCGACGCACCGCGCGTCATCGTCCCCCCACCACCAGGCCCGGCCCGAATCCGAATCGCCGTACGCGGGATAGTTCCCGGCGCCGTCGGCGATGTCGTGCAGAAACGCGACCCCGCGGCGGAGCCGCTCCCAGTACTCCGCCGGAAACGGATCGCCCGCCGCCTCGCCCATCCAGCCGGCCAGCAGGAGGAAATCCAGGCTGAAGCAGTGGTAGGCAATGGCCTGTTCGCGGTTGACGCCGTCGGCGGCGATCTGCCGCCGGGCCGCCCGGCGCAGGGCCCGGCCGGCCCAGTCGGCATAACCGGCCATCTCGGGCGCAAAGGGGAGCAACCGGCCGATAAGGTAGACCCCCGCCAGCTCGCCGATGAGATGGTTGTTGGCCGAGGAGCCGAAGGCGTGATGGCGGCGGATGAACCAGCAGTGCTCGAAGAGGCACTGCCGGAACCCGCGCATGAAGCCGTCATCCTCCTCCAGCAGCGGGCCGATGAACAGATAGATCCAAAAAAAGGAAACCAGGCGGATGCCGGCCTCCAGGGCGCTGGTCCAGTTCACGCCGCGCAGCAGCGGATTGGCGGCCCGCCACTGCCCGATGCAGGCCTTGACGGCATCGGCGACATCCCGGCGACCGGTCATGAAACCGCGGAACGCGAGGGGGAGGAGGAACTGCAGGCGGTTGATTTCCCAGATGTACTTGATGTTGCCAACCACCCGGGGATCGCGGAACGGGATCCGCCAGGCCGGCTCGGCGGGGACCGAGCGGCCGGACAGGTAGTCGCGGTGCCAGTCCACCTCCGGGGAGACCGTCCACGGTCCCAGGCGGAACAGGGGCAGCGTCCCCCATCCCGGCGCCGGCACCGGTCCGGCGTCGGACTCCCACCGGGGGAATTGGCGGGCCAGCTCGGCTGGCTCCGGCACGGGTGGCCGGCGGGGTTTTGTGTCGGTCACCGCAGCCGGCCGCGGCGGCCGGTGCTGGTGGATCCGCAGGTCGCGCTGCTGACGCAGGTGCTGGCGTCCCCGCAGGATCATCTCCAGCGGGGACATCTTGGCGAGCCGGTGCCAGTACCAGCGCGGCTTCATGACCCGCTGTCCCGCGGCGCAGCGCGGCACGCCTCGATGATCCGGAACACCACCTCCGACGTGTGCAGCAGGCCGGGCACGTCGATGGGCGATTCGGACCCGTCGGCGACCGCCGCCAGGAACGCCGCCACCTCGTCGCGGTGCCCCTTGTCATGACGGCAATTCACCTGCCGCCTGCCGCGCCGTCCGTACAGCTCCAGGGAATTGAAGTTATCCAGCACGACGACCTTGCCCCCGGCGAAGACTTCCAGGCGCTCCTTGGGGAACCGATTGTGCCCCAGGTCCGTGTAGAGAATCGTCCCCACCGAGCCGTCGGCGAAACGCAGCGTGGCCGCCAGGTTTTCGTTCGGAACGGCGGCCGTACCGGGGCCGGTTCCCGGGGCGGCAGCGGCCACATCGACCACCGTGGAATCCGTGAGGTACTGAAGCAGGTCCACGAAATGGCAGACCTCGCCAACGATGCGACCGCCCCCCTCCTCCGGATCGAGATACCAGGAGCCCGGCTCCAGCGACCCGGCGTTGATCCGGTAGTGGAGGAGCAGCGGGCCGGTCCGCGAACCGATGAACGCCTTCGCCTGCCGCGCCGCCGGAGCAAACCGCCGGTTGTAGCCCACCATCAGGCGGGGCGCGGCGGGATGGTCCCGGTAAAACGTCCGGAACGCGTCCAGCTCCCCGCGGTTCATGGCCAGCGGCTTCTCGACGAACACGTTTTTCCCCGCCTGCAGCGCGGCCAGCGTCAACCGGGCGTGCGCGTCATGACGGGTGCCGATGAACACCGTGTCGATGGTCTCGTCGCCGAGGATCCGCTCGGAATCGGTGGCGCAGTACGCGAACCCGAACCGCGCGGCGGTGTTGCGCGACGAGACGCCGCGCGTGGTGGCGATGCCGACCAGGGCGGCGCGGCGGTCCCGCGCCAAGTGGGGGAGGATCATCGTCTTCATGAAGTTGCCGGCCCCGATGACGCCGACGTTCACCGCCCCCCGCTTGATCGGCCGCAGGCGGACCGTGAAGGGATCCGCCGCCGGCGGCGCCGGGGCCGCCGGGTACGTGAACACGACGCCCACGTAGTCCTCCCCCTCGCGATTCTCGCTCATCCGGCGGAGGGCTTCGGCGCTGCGGTCGAATTCGAAGCGGTGAGTGACGAGCGGCTCCATCCGGATCCGGCGCGCCTGCAACAGGTCGAGGAACGCCGCCATGTTCCGGCCCTCCGTCCAGCGGACGTACCCCACCGGGTAGTCCGCGCCTTTGAGCTCATACTCCGCGTCATACCGGCCCGGGCCGTAGGAGCGGGACATGACGAGGGAGAGCTCCTTCTCGTAGTACGGCTTCCAGGGGACGTTCAGGGAGATGATCCCCACGTCCACCACCCGGCCGCGGTCGCGCGCGATTTCGGCCGCCAATTCGACGGGCCGGTTGCTCTTGCCGCCGGCCGTGATGAGCGTCGCGTCGGCGCCGACGCCGCCGGTGACGCGCCGGACCTGGCCGGCGACGTCGTCCGCATCGGGGTGGAAGCCGGCCAGGATCCCGAATGACCGCGCCCGCTCGATGCGCCGTTCGTCGATGTCGATGCCGATCACGCGGCAGCCGGCCGCGTGCAGGAGCTGCACGGCGATCTGGCCCAGCAGGCCCAGTCCGATGACCGCCACTGTCTCGCCCAGGGCGACGCCCGCCTGGCGGAGCGCCTGCATGGCGATGGCGCCGATGGTGGCGAAGGCGCCCTCCTCGGGACTGACCCCGGCCGGCAGGGCGACGCACAGGTTTTTGGGCACCCGGACGTACTCGGCGTGGTTGGCGAATTCAGCCCCGCCGCACGCCACCCAGTCGCCCTCCCGCCAGCCGGCGCCCTCGCCCGCCTCCACCACCACGCCGCAGCAGCTGTAACCGAGCGGCGTGTATTCCGCCAGGCGGTTGGCCGCCTTGTCGTAGGCCGCCTTGACGCCCATCTGCCGGGCTGTTTCCACGACCTTGCGGACCTGCTCCGGCCGCTCCAGGGCTTTGCCGATCAGCGTCCGTCCCGCGTCGCGCACCTTCATCAGCTCCGTTCCCGCCGACACCACCGAACAGGCGTTCCGCACGACCACGAATCCCCTGCCGGCGCGGGGCACCGGCACTTCCTCCAGCCGCAGTTCGCCGTTGGTGTAAATGGTGACCAGTTGTTTCATGCCGCTTTCACCTGTGTGGCCCGTCCGCATCGGGCGGACGTCCGGATTGCCGGGCGACGCGCTTCAGGATCTCCTCGAACTGCCGGGTGATGGCGCCCGCATCGTACCGGCGCACCGACTCCCGGGCCTGCCGCGAGAACCGGGCGTGGTCCCGCAGGACGTCCTCGATGCGGCCGGCGTACGCGTCCACGTCGTAGTCCTGGATGACATAGCCGTTCTCCCCGCTGGCGACCACCTGCGCCAGGTCGCCCACGTTCGAGCAGACGGCCGGCACGCCGCAGGCGAGCGCCTCGAGCAGGGCGACGGACAATCCTTCCGCGAGGGACGGCAGCACGAAGACATCGGCGGCGGCCGCCACCTCCGGCAGGCGCTCGTTGGGCAGCCGGCCCATGAATCGGACCACCGTCTCAAGCCCCGCGTCGCGGGCCTGCGCCTGCAGGGCCGGCCGGCACTCGCCGTCGCCGCACAGGAGCAGATGCAGGTTCGGCCGGCGGTCGGCCAGCCGGCGCGCCACGCGGATCAGGAAACCGAGGTTTTTCCCCTCGGACAGCCGGCCGACGAACAGCAGGACCGGATCGATGTCGCCGATCGACAGCGCCGCCCGCGTCCGGTGGCGGCCGTCCGGATCGGGCCGGAACAGGTCCAGGTCCACCATGGACGGCACGACCGCCAGCCGGTCCGCCAGGAACGGATACCGCTCCAGGTAGAACGCCCGTCCCTCCTCGTTCACCGAGACGATGAACGCGCACCGGCGCAGGACCCGGCCGACCATGCGCCGGTACAGCGCCTGGAACAGCCGGAGCCGGGCGAAGCGGTAGCGGGAGAACCGGGCGGCGTTTTCCAGAACGCCGTGCGCCTGCAGCACGATGGGACAGTCCACGCCGCCCGCCAGACTGAACAGGATGTCCACGTTGTGCACGAGGAGCACGTCATATCCGCCCGCCCGGAACCGCCCCCGCCGGAACCAGCCGGCCAGCAACGACCGCAGGCGGACAGGCACGACCGGCCGCCGTCCGTCGACGAGCCGGATCCGGCCGCAGGAGACGAACCGGAAGGTCCGGTCGCCGACGGTCACCGCGTCATCCGCCGGCGCCCGGTTGAAATCGAACCCGATGAGATCGGTCCGAAAGACCTGCCGGTCGTGATGCGCCAGGAAGCGCCGCAGGGACGTCAGCGTCCCGCCGACGGGTAACTCGCGGAAATCCGTGGTGTGCACCAGTCCCAATCGGATCATTCCGCCCTCGCCGGAACGCCCGCGTCGAAGAACGGGAGGGGCGCGCCGTCAAACCGATCGGACGCGTAGCCGTACGTCGCCAGGATGGACGGAGCCACCTGCTCCAGGCGCACGTCCCCGCAGAGACCCCGGCCCTCAATCCGCGGCCCGATCGCCAGAAACACGCCGTCGGGCATATGCTTGCCACGGGGGTTGCGGGAACGGTCGTCGCACAGCGTCTGCCCGACCACGTTGTTGCTGGCGTCGTACTCGAAATCCCGGACCGCGAACAGGATGTCCGGAATGTGATGGAGGAAGGGCCCGTGATACAGCTCCTCCCGCCGGCAGATGCGGGTGACGCGGGTGAGCGGGTCATCCGGGCACCGCACCTGTTCCAGGTGACGGATGATGTCCGTGACGATCTGCCGCCGCCCGGCTTCGTCGGCATAGCCGGACGTGTTGACGATGATGCCCTGCTGGGGGATGGGGGCCGCCCAGGCCGTTGAGCCGACACGGTCGACGGCCGAAGCGGTGTACTGCTTGAGCCGCCCCACCCAGCGCCGCGGGATGAGCCGTTGGACGAACCGCAACCGGGCCGCCGCCGCCGTGCGGCCCACGGCCCGCCGGCCGACGTCCTCCTTCAGCCGGAGGAAACCCGCCCGGCGCAGGAATTCGTTGGTGTAGAAGATGCCCCGTTCCCCGCCGAAGCCGTGGTCGGACACGATGACGATGTCGGTGGCGCCGGCGGTGGCCTCCAACAGGCGGCCCAGCATCCCGTCGACGGTCTCGTAGATCCCCACCAGCCGGCGCCGGATCTCGCCGTCGCGGAACGCGTCCCGATACGCGGGATCCAGGTACTTGCCGAACAGGTGGTGGATCCGGTCCAGGACCACGAAGACCGCGTAGACGAAGTCCGGTTGGTGGCGCTCCATCAGCGCGTACAGGACCGCTTCGCGCCGGCGGGTCATGAACTCCAGCTCGTCCAGCACGGACAGCTTCTGATCCCGGTTGTCCACGGCCAGGTCGATGACGTAATCGGGAAATTGCTCCAGCAGCCACTGTTTCAGGCTCGGGGGAAAGGTGAAGGCCGCCTCGCGGTCGGGCGTCATCATCCCCGTGATCATGGCGCCGCTGAGCCGCTCGGGCGGATAGGTCATGGGGACGTTCAGCACCAGGGACCGGGCGCCCAGCGTGTCCATGATGTTCCAGATTCTGGGTGCCTTGACGCTCCGCGACGTGAAGAACTCGTACTTGTCGGTAGCCGGGGGGTGGTGAAAGAAGCCGAAGATCCCGTGCTTGCCGGGATTGACCCCGGTGGAAATCGAGGTCCAGGCCTGGGGCGTGTAGGGCGGCAGGGTGGACTGCAGGCATCCCCACCGGCCGTCGGCTTTCAGGCGGCCGAACGTGGGCAGGTGCCCCTCGGCCAGGAGGGGATCGATGAATCGGAAGGTTGCCCCGTCCAATCCCAGCAGGATCGTGCGGGGCTTGTGCCGCAGGCTAGCCATCGGCCGCCACCCGCTGGACGATGTACAATCCCTGCCGCGGCCGCCGTCCCGCCCGCTGGCAGAGCCGGTCGAGGCCACGGACGCACGCGTGGGGCGCTGCGGACAGACCGATATTGAACCCGGCCGAACACGCCGGGCCCAGCAGCGGGATGCGCCGCCCCGGCAAAAGCATCGCCCGTTGTCCCCATCCGGCATTCGAGCTTCGGTGCGGGTTCTTACTCCGATTGGCGGACGGCCGGCCAGAAACATATCGACGGGACGACGTGCCGAACGGACGAAGAAAATCATCTAAGGAGATGCGCTTGAGATGTTTTACCCATAAATGCGTGCGAATCAGCCTGAGCTTGGCGTCCACTCCCCACATCGCCACCATCAAGCCCCCGACAATGCCGTAGATGAAAACACCGGGGATCAGATTATATGAGATATGGGTGCCCAAACCAACCAGCAAAAACAGGCCGATCAGGATCAGCGACATTGCGCCGAAAGCGTGGATGGAATGCACGGGACTTAAATACAGACGGATGGCCAGCGTGGCCATCAGCGCGTGCGCCAGCGCGTAGAGTACTAATCCCAGCAGGCCGCAATCGATGAGCAGGATCAGGTAGATGTTGTGCCCGCCGATGGAGATGCAGTGGCGCTCGGAATTGGCGACGTTCCGCTCGAAACCGCCGCCGAATATCTTCACTTCAGCCGGCGCCGCCGCAAATTCCTCCAGATTGGCGCGGATTGCGCCGAAGCGCCCTGAAAACAGCGGATCATTCGCCGGCACCAGGATGGATTCGCCAGCGAGCATCTTCCCCCCCAGGTTGAAGAAGTCTCCCAGCCGGGTCCGGAACGACGCGCTGGCCGCGACGAGCAGCAGCAGCACGGCGGGAATGGCCATCAGGGTCAGCCACTTCTTTTTCAGCGCGTTTCGGCCCACCAGCACGAACAGCAGGCCGACCCAGACGTTCCGGCGGAAGGTCAGAATGATCAGGATCGCCAGCGCCAGGAACACGACCGCCCACACCCACTGTTCCCGCGCGGCGAACTCCGTATCCATCAGGAACAGGCAGACGGGCACCAGGAACAGGAGGGAATAGGCGAAGATGCCCGGATGGTGATACCCCCCCGTGGGCATGTGGTAACCCTGCTGGATGACGCCCTGCCCCAGGAGCAGCTCGTACATCGCGTACGCCACCGGCACGAGGAATGACAGAAAGAGCAGGCGGCAGGTCGTGACGACGTCGCCGACAGAGCCGACCGCCGACGCCGCCGCCAGCGACAGGAGCAGAAACAGCGCGTACTTGCCGAAGGGCGACAGCGCCATCAGCGGCGGCTCTGTCCGAAACACCGCCGGCAGCGCCCCCGCCAGAAACAGCCCGAACGCCACCTGGTACGGAGCGAAGCGGATCCGCCGTTGCGTGACGAGCAGGCCCACCAGCGTGAGCAGGATGGCCCCGGTCAGCACATCCAGCAGACTGACCGACGCGGACAGGTTGACCTTCTCGCCGTATTGCCACAAGAATATGGTGCCGGCCAGCAGGGCGATGACGCCCATAGCCACCGGGATGGCCGTTTCGGCGGCCGTTTCAACGCGGGGCGCAGCTCCGGTGGACGCGTCCGCCATCACGCCGCTCCCAGCCGGCGACGCAGCCGCTCGATCAGTTCCCGGTCTTCCCGTTGCAGGCAGAACGCCCACACGAACAGGGCCATGACGGCCGCGTACACCAGGAACCCGATCCCCGAGACCCACCAGTTCATGACCGGATCCAGCGGCCCGAGTCGCAGCCAGGCCAGCAGGGCCAGCGACACCGCCCCGAAGCCGAGCAGGGCGGCGCTCTGCCGGTTGAACATGTGGATGGTGTATTTCCGGTATACCTGCACGGCCCGCGACACGTTCGTCATCAGGATGGTCACCGCCGTGGCCAGGGCCGCGCCCGGCAATCCGAACCAGACAATGCACGCCGTCAGTAGCATCAGGTCCATGATGTAAAACACGATGTCGTTGACCATCATGAATTTCTGGTTTCCCGTCATCGTCAGCAGCGTCCCCACCGGTCCCGTCACGGCATTGAACAACTGGCCGAAGCCCAGCAACAGGAAGATCAGTTGGAATTCGTTCCCCCGGATTTGAAACAGTTGCAGAAACTGGTTCAGGAAAAGCAGGTATCCGCCCATGGCCAGCAGTCCCATGACGGAGATCCATTTGCACATGATCTGGAAAATCACGCCCATCTCACCGAAGGCCCGCCGGACATGGAGTTCGGAGAACAAGGGGCCGATCACCAGGTTGGACGTCGCCAGCAGGATAGAAATGCCCGCCGCCGTCTTGATGCCGCTGCTGTAAATTCCCAGAGCCCGATCGTCGAAAAACTGCGACACGAAGAACAGGTCGGTGCGCAAGTACAAGATGCAGACCAGGCTGGATATCCAGAGGGGAATCGAATAGACGAAGAGGTCCCTGAACAGCCGGGTCCCGAACACGCGCAGCATGAGCCGAAAGCGGTACATCCTTCGCACGGCCCACACCGCCGCGCCGCAAAACAGGAGGGTGCCCACCGCGTAGCTGACGAAAGGGGCACAATCACGCCACGGGGTGCTCCGGGTGGCCAGCAGCAGGATGAGGAACGCGGCCGGGAAAAGGACAAAGGTCAGCGCTACATGATAATTGATGTTTTTGGCGCCGCGGGTGGCCGAGACAAGAACTGTCGCGATGGAATAACACGGCAGCGCCATCAGCATGATGGTGACCATCCAGTAGGTGTGTGGTGTCGAGAACAGCGGCACCAGCCAGTTCTGCGCACCCACCCAGCCGCCCAGCAAGAAGACGCTGAACGCGGAGATGCAGATAATGGCGATGGACAACAGCGCGCTGATCCGTTTGTACGTCTTCTTGTACAGGTATTCGGCGGAGTATTTGATCAGGGAGTTGTCCAGGCCGAGACGCGTCGCCACCGACAGCACGTTCAAAATGGACAAGGCCAGAAAAAAGATCCCGGCGGTCTCGATCCCGAACCAGCGGGCCACGGCGACGAAGCCCAGATAATTGAGACCCTCCCCAACCGCCCGCCCCGCGGAAACCGCCGCGGTGCCCTTGAAAAAGTACCGGATGTGACCGTTGGTGATCGCTTCGCTCATCCCCGTTCCCGCCGCCGTTCCGGCGCCACCGTCAGGCGCGGCTCCCGGACGGATCGCGGTCCGGGGTCAAGGCCGTCCGGCATCTGTGGCTGACACCGAAATAGTTGTTCAGCCACCATCGGATGTCAAGCATTTATTTTCTTGATATATATGACCTTATCGCCGGAGCCGCCGTTGACTTCGCCGCTTGCCCGTACTAAGATGGGCGCCGGCCGGATCGCCCGCCACCCGGGCCCGATTCCAGGACGGCGACAGCGCAGATGCACATCCTGCAGGTTCACAACAGGCACATCCACGCCGGCGGCGAGGACGTCACCGTCGAGACGGAACGGGAGTTGCTGGCCCGGATGGGCCACACGGTCAGCCAGTGGATCGTCGACAACTCCATCCTCAACACAGCCGGCTCCTGGCGGAAATCCGTCCTGGCGCTGCAGTCGCTGTGGTCGGTCCCGGTGTACCGGCAGGCGAAGGGGTTGACCCGCCGACTGCGGCCGGATGTGGTGCACGTCCACAACACCATCCCGCTCATCAGCCCGTCTATCTACCCGGCGGCGCACCGCTGCGGCTGTCCGGTGGTGCAGACCCTGAACAATTACCGGCTGATCTGCCCCGCCTCCCCCCTGTACCGCGACGGACGGCTCTGCGAAGCGTGCGTGGGCCGGATGTTCCCCTTTCCGGCAATCCGCCATGCCTGCTACCGCCGGCAGCGCCTGCCGTCGGCCTTCGCCGCCGCCACCCTGTGCCTGAACCGGCTGCTGGGGACGTATGCCCGGCACATCGACCGCTTCATCGCGCCGAGTCACTGCACGCGGCAGAAGTTCGTCGAGGCCGGAGTGGCGCCGGAGCGGATCGCCGTCAAGCCGCACTTCGTCCTACCGGATTTCACCCCCGGCGCCCATGCCGGTGATTTCGCCCTGTACGCCGGCCGGCTGGTGGAGCACAAGGGCTTCCGCACGCTGCTCGAGGCCTGGCGCCGGCTGTCGCCGCCCATCCCCCTGAAGGTCGTGGGCAACGGCCCGCTGGAGCAGCTGCTGCGCGACGACCCGCCGGCCGGGGTGGCGTACGGCGGGGTGGTGGACCAGGCCGCCGTCGCGCGCCTCATGCGCGACGCGCGGGTGTTCCTGTTCCCGTCGGAATGGTACGAGCCGTTCGGCTACACCATCGTGGAGGCGTTCGCCTCCGGCCTGCCGGTGATCGGCGCCCGCCTGGGCAACATCCCGGAGATGGTCCGGGAAGGCGCCTCGGGCTGGCTCCACGAGGCCGGCGACGCCGGCGACCTGGCCCGGATCGTCCGCGCGGTGTGGGCGGATGAAGCCGAGCTCCGGCGCCGGGGGGAACTGGCCCGCCGGCAATACGAGGCCGAATACCGCCCCGAGCAGAACTACCCGCAGCTCATGGCCATCTACGAGCAGGCCATCCGGGCATTCAGAAAAGCGGGGACGCAATCGTCAACGGCATAGTTTCTCACGCTGGTTGCTGGCCGTATTCGATTGGCAAGGGTTCGGTTGACGGTGTTCACGAAGTACAATTAGCTAGATATACTTTCGTAGATTCGTAGTAATCAATACGATACTCCGTCAGTAGCCAGGAGTCGAGTGGCGCCTTGCGATATCCGCCTTGAAGTCGGCGGAAGGATGGAGTCATTGGAGCACAAGACGAATTGGCTGTACATTTGGCTGGTGGTGTTGCCGGCGGGCTTGCTGAGGGATGCTACGCGTTTGCCCCCGGCGGCTTGCCAATTCTGCCCGATGCGAAGACCAAAATAAACCTGCCGTCAGGATTTGGATTCCCATCCAACGCATCGTGTATTACAATTCAACTCATTATTCTCAAAAACATTAAAACTCGGTGAATCTTTCATGAATGATCCCAACAGAGATTTGGTGAGGCATCCGGAATCTGCGCTTGAGGAATTGATCCTTTCCGAGTACCACCGGCCCCGGCCGACGCAAATATCCTTGTCCCGTCTGCACCAATTTCTGGGTCGTCATCTACTGTTAATCGCTGTCATCACTCTGGTTGGAACTGTGGTGCTCACAGCGCTGGCATTCATGTCGCCTGACGTTTACACGGCCTCCGTGCTGATGGTCTACGCCCCCCCGACCAAGAGTCTCTCGATTCTGCAGGAAGGTCAGTTGCCCCTTGAGTACTACGCCACCCTGGCAACCGCACCACCTCTGGTTCAGAACACCATCGAGCGCGCCCACGAGCAGAAGTTGATCCCACCCGGAGATAACATAACGGAGGATAATTTCTCCGCTCGGATCATGACGCGTAAGGCGGCCCAGGGCGAGGAAAATCTGAACATGATAATACTCAACGTCACCGCCCCTGCTTCAGTCCTGGCCCGCGATCTGGCCAACATCTGGGCGGACGCGCTGATCGACGCGGTCCACACCCGGGGGGAACAGCAACTCGGCAACACGGTCGGGCTGCTGCTGGACCAGGCCCGGGAGAATCAGGCCAAGATCCTGGAGGTCCAGAACGCCATCCTGGAGGCCGAGGCGCACCACCGCCGCCAGGCCGACGCCATCGCCCTGCGAATGGACAGCCGGATCCGGACGTTCCAGGCCCAACACCCCATCGACCTGTGGCAGAAACAACTCGCCCAGAAAAAGGAGCAACTCCTGAAGCTGCACGATGACCTGTTCCTTGTCGAACAGAATATCGAGCGGGCGACGCAACAGGTGAAGCAGTACCGCGAACAGCTCGAAAGCCAGCCGCCCGTGTACACCCTCGCCCAGTCCTTCATCACCAACGAGGCGCTATGGGAAAACCTCGGCCGGGCGGATTCCCCCCTCGACATTTCGGCCCTCAAGGACCTGCAGCTCAAAAGCGAGCACCTGAATCCGGTGCACACGGAACTGCTCACCAAACTTATCAACGCGCAGGTCACCCTCAACACCCTCATCCCCTTCCGGGAATTCGGCCGGGGCCGGGCCGCCGGCCTGGAGCAGGAGATCCGGGAACTGGGCGACCGGCTGAACGCGAAGCAGTCGGAGCTGCAGACGCTGGAGAACCTGAAGCAGCAGGAACTGCAGCACAACGCGAACGAGCAAAAACGCAAATCGAAGGAATTGGGGCTGCGGCAGCAGTCGTACCAGGAATATTTCGACGGGACCGCCCGCAGCTTCGGGGAGGCCGAAAACCTTCAGCGCGCCAAGTTCAGCGAGATCATGGTCGCCGCCGCCGCCTCCACCCCGTTCGCGGCCACGAGACCGAAGCGGCTATCCCTCGCCCTCTTCGCCGCCTGCGCCTCGTTCCTGCTCGCCTTGCTGGCGGCGGCCGTCGTGGAAATGAAAGCCCAGTCGCACTGACGGCGCCTCCGGCGGGCCGCCGGTCTCCCGCCGGGCCGCCGCCCAGAACACCGCCGCCAGCAGCGGGAACACGACCCGGAGCGGATTGGCCAGAATCGTGATATCCACCAGGTTGTGAACGCCGGTCGCGGCCACCGCCCACGCCAGAAAGAACACCGCGTCGACGGGCACCGGCCGCACCGAACCGCGGAAATACACCACGAGCGTCCGTATAAATCCCGCCGCCAGCGCCGCCCAGAGCAACCATCCGGCCCAGCCGAATTCGACGCCCAACTGGAGCGGCAAGCTGTGAGAGTGATAGTCGATGAAGGTGCGATCCGTCTGATCGTAGGCCTGGCGCCCGGCAACCCGGCCATAGTTGCCCGGTCCGACGCCGGCCACCGGATGCCGGATCATGAGCTCCGCGCACATCAGGGCCGCCAGCAATCGCTGGGCGGTGGGCCCGTCGGGATAGACGAGCAAACCGCGGAACCGCGCCCCGGCCTTCTGCCAGAAATCGCCCCGCCACAAATTCCGGTAGGCGGCCACCTGGTCGGCGTACCGTTCCTGAAAGGCCTGCCGGCCGTGGGCGGCGATGACCAGGTCGGCCGCGTCCAGCGCCCCGTTGCGGTCCAGGTCATGCCGCGCCGCCGGCAGCGCCGCCAGGTCCACCGCGCCCGTGAAGCCGGCCATCAGGTTCCGCTGGACGTGTTCGAAATACCCACCATCGAAATACGCCCGGTAGAACCGCGCCGCCAGGAACACGCCCTGCCCGGCGACCGCCAGCAGCGCCAGGCCGGCCAGGGCGGCCGGCAGCCAGCGCCGGCGGCCCCACCACCGGCACATGAGGACGAGTCCGCCGCCCCCCAGCAGTCCCAGCCACGCGCCCCGCGACAGCGACAGGAACAGCGCGGCCAGGACGAGCAGGACGCCGCCGCCCAAGAGCCATCGCGTGAGCGGCCGGCCCCGGTCGCGCAGGGACGCGAGGAATGCCCCGAACCCGAGCACGCCGCCGATCACCAGGAAACCGGCGAAGAGGTTCGGATGCCGGATCGTGCCGGCGATGCGCCAAGCGGTGACGCGGGAATCCGGATTGGTAAACAGCTCCCGCAGCGTCGCCAGCAGTCCGGGGATCCCGAGGGAGAGCACCCCCACCGCGGCTTCGGCGATGGCCAGCACGACCAGCAGCCGGAGCAAGCGCTCGGGCCATTCCCGCGGCGACGTCCAGACCGCCACCAGGCCCGCCCAGAACAGGACGATCAGCAGCCACAGGCTGGCGGCGGATACCGGCACGGGCCACGGCCCGTGCCAGACGGTCACGCCGATGATCCACACGCCCGCGGCCAGGGTGAGCCACACCGCCGCGTCGCGGCGCGTCAACTCCCAGACCCGCCGCCACCGGCTCGCCGCGGCGGCGGCGACCGCCGCCAGCAGCAGCAGGAGCAGCCCGGCCTGCACGGTCAGGCCCGGCCCATGCCAGTCGCGAGGGATGATGAGGGGTATGGCCGCCAGGACGAGGATGACGCTCCAGGCCGCCGCGGACATCGTGAAACGGGAATTATCCGGCATGGCCGCGGGGCGCTGCACCGACACTATCGCGCCCCTTTCCCCAGGATCACTGCCGGGATCGTCTTCAGGATGATGCGCAGATCGAGCCCGAGTGACCAGCGGTCGATGTACTCCAGGTCGAGCTTCATCCAGTCGTGGAAGTCGACGGTGTTCCGCCCGGATATCTGCCACAGGCAGGTCATGCCCGGCTTCATCGACAGGCGCCGGCGCAGCGGGCCCGATATCTCCGCCGATTCGGAGAGGGGCAGCGGCCGCGGCCCCACCAAACTCATCTCGCCCCGCAGGACGTTGAACAGTTGCGGCAGTTCGTCCAGGCTCGTCTTGCGCAAAAACCGCCCCACCGGCGTGATCCGGGGATCATCAGCAATTTTAAAAACCGGGCCCGACATCTCGTTCCGGCCGGCCAGCCGCTCCCGCTGCGCCTCGGCGTCAGCCACCATGGTCCGGAACTTGTACATGCGGAACTTCCGGCCGTTCAAGCCGTGGCGCTCCTGGATAAAGAAGGCCGGACCTTTGGAGGTGGCCCGGACGAGCAGCGCGATCACGCCGATGAGCGGCGCGGCCACGATCAGAGCCAGCAGCGACACCACGAAGTCGAAGGCATTCTTGAAAAAGATTTGCCGCAGCGGCTTCCGGCCGGACTGGTAGACGATGAACACGTGGCCCCACAGGTCATCCGCCACCGCGGCGTGTTGCGGGGCGCTCAAGCCGGACAGGATCCGGCAGGGTATGCCCATCTCCTGGCAGCATCGGAGCACCTGCTGGTACGGGGTTTGGGGAGTGGGGGGAACGGCCTGGATGACCTCGTCCACGGGGAGCCGGTGGAGGATCTCGGACAGTTCATCCACCGTGCCGATCACCGGCACTCCCATGAAATGAGTCCGCGACACCCGGTCGCCCCACATCACGCAGCCGACAACCCGCCGGCCCAGCGCGGGCTCCCGGGCGAACCCCCGGATGACTCGGGCGGCGACCCGCCCCGCGCCCACGATCAGCACGTTCCGGCACACCCGGCCCGTCTGGCTGAGATAAATCAGATAACTGCGGAAGAATACCTTGAAGACGATCAGAAACGCGGTCAGATAAAATATGTAGGCCAGCACCAGCGACCGGTTCACCTTGACTTTCAGCACGAACAAAATGCTCATCAGCAGAAACGAACCGATCACGGACACCCAGGCGACCTGTCGGATCAGCTCCCGCAGGGTGGTGATGAAGGAAAAGAAATGGTGGAGGTGCCGGGACACCAGCAGGATCATCCAGATGCCGGCCACCAGCGCGATCAGCCACAGATAGTCGCCGATAGGATTTGTGAGCTGGAACATCCGGCCGATGAACAGGTGCTGGGTGTGATAGGCCGCCGGGAAAGCGAGAATGATGGCCAACAGGTCCACCAGCAGGGCGATGCGGCTGACAAATTCTCGCTTTTCCCTCATTGCCTGCAAAAGCCCACATCAAAAATGTCACAATTCAGGCATAATTGTACGTCCGCGTGGAATCAATGACAAGCAGTTGTTCACATCCAACCGGTTTTCCGTTGCCATCCGGCGCCTGACGAGAACGGCACCGGCCAAAGGCGCTGCCGCCCGATCGGGTGGCCATCCCCCTCCCGCCTCGGACATTGAAAAAAAGTGTTGACACGATCACCGGACATGAGTATTTTTGCTGAAATATTTAGAATGTTGTCTAAATATTTAAATACGAAATGTGCGGAGTGACCATCGTGCTGAGTCCGACCTTCAAAGCCCTGTCCGATCCGACGCGCCGGGAGATCCTGCGGCTGCTCGCCGCGGGCGACCTTACGGCCGGCGAGATCGCCGACCGCTTCGACATGACGAAGCCCAGCATCTCGCACCACCTGGGGATCCTGAAACAGGCGAGCCTCGTGACGGACGAGCGGCGGGGCCAGCACATCGTCTACTCCATCAACACCACCGTCTTCCAGGAAGCCATGAGCTGGCTCATGGGCTTCATGAATGACGCCGGAGCAGGAGGCAAACATGGAACGCGCTGACTCGTCGAACGGATCGTATCATCTGGGCCGCTGGGTGGCTCGGGAGGATTGGCCGGTCTGGGTGTTCATGGCGGCCATCATCGCCGCCGCCGCCCTCACCCATCCCACCCTGCCCGACATCGTCCCCACCCACTACAACATCCGCGGCGAGGCGGACGGCTTCGGTGGCAAGGCCACCCTGACGGTGACCCTGCCGCTGGTCATGCTGGGGACGTACGGCCTGCTCCTGGTCCTGCCCCTGATCGACCCCCGGCGGTCCAGCTACCCGCGCTTCCGGTCCACGTTCCGCGTGATCCGGGCCGGCCTGGTCGTGTTCTTCGGGCTGCTCACCCTGGTGACACTCGCCGCGGCGAAGGGGATCGGGCTGCCGATGGGCGCCGCCGTCATCGTGCTGCTCTCGGGGATGTTCATCCTGCTCGGCAATTACATGGGCCGGATCAAGCCCAACTGGTTCATCGGCATCCGCACGCCGTGGACGCTCTCCGACGCCGAGGTGTGGCGGCGCACCCACCGCTGGGGCGGCGGCGCCTTCGTCCTGGCCGGCGTGGCGGGTTGGATCAGCGTCCTGTTCGCGACGGAGACCGCCTTCGTCATCTTCCTGGCGGCCATGCTCGCCGCCTCTGTCTTTAGCATCGTCATTTCGTACGTCTTCTGGCGGCAGGAGCAGACCCGGCCCCGGCCGCCGGTGGACGACTCCCCCGCCGACACAACGCATTAAAAAATACTAAGGAGGTCATCATGTCATATTTCCTGACTCGCCCAATGGTCATCATGGGCTGGATCCTCTGCCTCATCGGGATCGCCGCCGCCGCCCCGTTCGCGGGGCCGGACACCCGTCCGACGGCGGCGGGAGCGCCCGACGCCCTTGCCGGCGAATGGGCCGGCACCCTGCAGGCCGGGCCGCAGCGGCTGCGGCTGCTGTTCCAGCTCGAGTCGGCGGATGCCGGCGGGTGGACGGGCGTCGTCGTCAGCGTGGACCAGGGGAACACCCGGATCCCCATCGGCTCGATCACCTGCGGCGACGGACAGGTTGCCATGGACATTCCCCTGGCCGGGTCCACGTTCACCGGCACCCTCGCTGCCGACGGCCGGACCATCCGGGGGACATGGAGCCAGAGCGGCTACTCGTTCCCGCTGGAACTGGCGCGCGGCGCCGCCAAGCCGACACCGCCGGCGCCGCCGGCGAATCCCGAGGAGCTCAAGCCCTTCGCCGGTGAGTGGGGCGGCACAATCGACACGATCAGCCTGCGGCTCCGCATCCGGCTGGAGATGGCGGAAGGCGGGCTCTCCGGCCGGATGTTCAGCGTGGACCAGGGGAACGCCGAGATTCCCATCGGCGCCGTGACCGTCACGGGAAAGCAAATCGTTTTGGACGTCCCCGTCGTCCAGGGCCGGTACGACGGCGAGCTCGCTCCCGACGGCCGGCGGATCGAAGGGACGTGGCGGCAGGGTCCGCTCCAGGCCGCCCTGAACCTGACCCGGGACGTCGTCCCGGCGGCGCCCCGGCGGCCCCAGGAGCCGCAGCCGCCGCTCCCCTACTCGGCCGAGGACGTCACGTTCCGCAACGAGGCGGCCGGTCTGACTCTCGCCGGCACCCTGACCCGGCCCCCCGGCGAAGGCCCCCACCCGGCCGTGATTCTCATCACCGGCTCGGGCACCCAGGACCGCGATGAAACGGTCGCCGGCCACCGGCCGTTCCTGGTCCTGGCGGATTACCTCACCCGGCGGGGCTTCGCCGTGCTGCGCTGCGATGACCGCGGCGCGGGGAAATCGGACATGCCCTCCGGCGACTTCACCACCCGGGACCTGGCGGGCGACACGCAGGCCGCGTTCGATTTTCTCAAGGGACAACCCGGCATCGACGGCCGGCGGATCGGCCTCGCGGGCCACAGCGAGGGCGGAGTCATCGCCCCGATGGTGGCGGCGGACAACCCGGAGGTGGCCTTCGTGGTGCTGATGGCGGGCACCGGCGCCCCCGGCGCGCAGGTGCTGGAGAGCCAGGTGGAGCTCCTCGCCCGCGCCGAGGGAAAACCCGAAGCGGAGGTCCGGCACGTCGCCCAAGCCGAGAAGGACGTACTGGCCGCCGTCCTCGGTGACGGCGACCCGGCCGTCCGGCGGCAGCGGGCCGCCGAGCTGATTCGGAACTCCCTGAGCGACGACCAGAAAAAGCAGCTCCCCGATCCGGAGCAGTTCATCGGCCAACAACTGGATGCCCTGTTCAACCCCTGGATGCAGTTCTTCCTGACGTACGATCCCCGCCCCACGCTGGCCCGGGTGAAGTGTCCCGTGCTGGCGGTGGGCGGCGAGAAGGACGCCCAGGTGCCGGCAGCGGAGCACCTGCCTCTCATCGAGCGCGCGGTGCGCGACGGCGGAAATACCCGGGTGACCACCCGGCTCCTGCCGGGACTCAACCATATGTTCCAGACCTGCCGCACGGGCACCGTGTCGGAGTACGCCGCCATCGAGGAGACGCTGTCCCCGCTCTTCCTGCAGACGGTGGGCGACTGGCTGGCCGAGACGGCGAAACGGTAAGCCGCCGGGCGCCGCCCCGCGCCCGCGGGGCAGCGCCTGGGCAGTAGCGCCCGTCCGCCGGACGGGCGCCGTGAAACTCGGCAGGAAGTGGCGGGATTTCGATACGTGCTCGCCGCGACCTTGCCCGAGCGAATCGCTCAAGCCTGCCGAGGGAGCAGGCCGCGCTCGGCGAGCGCGGCCTACTGTCCTCCGCGCAGTAACGCCCGTCCGCCGGACGGGCTACAGGAGGCACCAGCCCGACCCATTCACCCATTCACCTATTCACCCATGCTCCTATTCCGCACTTGACATCCGCCCCGTCCCAGCCTACAATCCGGCCGCCTCGGGACGGACGCGCACGACAGAATCCCGGACAATTCAGCACAGGAACGGAAGCAACCGTATGCATAGCTCCATCCGCAACATCGCCATCATCGCCCACGTGGACCACGGCAAGACCACCCTGGTGGACCGCCTGCTCCAGGCCACCCATGTGTTCCGCGACAACCAGCAGGTCGCCGAGCGCGTGCTCGACTCCAACGACCAGGAACGCGAGCGCGGCATCACCATCCTGGCCAAGAACATCGCCATCCGTTACGGCGACGTGAAGATCAACGTCATCGACACCCCCGGCCACGCCGACTTCGGCGGCGAGGTGGAGCGGGTGCTCAAGATGGCCGACGGCGCGCTCCTGATCGTCGACGCGTTCGAGGGCCCCATGCCCCAAACGCGTTTCGTGCTCCGGCGCGCCCTGGAGCACGGGCTCAAGCCCCTCGTGGTCATCAACAAGATCGACCGCCCGGGCGCCCGCCCCCACGAGGTGCTCGACGCCGTGTTCGATCTGATGCTGGAACTGGGCGCCGACGACCGCCAGCTCGACTTCCCCGTGATCTACACCAGCGCCGTGCACGGTTACGCCCGGCGCGAGTTCGACGACGGCAACATGGACATGCAGCCGCTGCTCGACGCCATCGTGGATTACGTGCCGCCGCCGCCGTGCGACCCTGACGGCCCCGTGGCCCTGCAGGTGTGCACCATCGATTACTCCACCTTCGTGGGCCGCATCGGCATCGGCCGCGTCGCCTCGGGCACGGTGCGGAGCGGCGCGCGCATCCTGGTGGTCAAGAACGACGGCCGCCGCTCCCTGGCCACCGTCAAGCAGCTCTTCACCTTCGAGGGGATGGGCCGCGTCGAGACCGACGCCGCCGGCGGCGGCGACATCTGCGCCGTGGTGGGCGTCGAAGACGCCGACATCGGCGACATGTTCACCTGCCCCGAACGGCCGGTGGTCCTTGACCCCATCCAGGTGGAGCCGCCGACGCTGGCGGTGGTGATCGCCGCCTCCACAAGCCCGCTGGTGGGGCGCGAGGGTACCATCGTGGGCGGCCGCCAGCTCAAGGAGCGGCTCCTGCGCGAGGCCCAGTCCAACATCTCCATGATCATCCGCGAGACGCCCGGCCGCGACGGCATGGAAGTGGCCGGCCGCGGCATCCTGCACCTGGCGGTGCTCATGGAAACCATGCGCCGCGAGGGGTACGAGTTCCAGGTGGGCCGTCCCCAGGTGATCCTCCGCCAAGAGGAGAGCCGCCTGCTCGAGCCCGTGGAGCACGCCGTGGTGGAGGTGCCCGCCGAGTACGCCGGCAAGGTCATCGAGATCTTCGGCGGCCGCGGCGGCGAAATGACCGAGCTGGTCCAGGGGCCCGAGGGGGTCCACCTGGAGTTCAAGATTTCCACCCGGGGCCTGATGGGGCTGCGCACGCGTCTCCTCAACGCCACCCGCGGCGAAGCGACGTTCCACCACCGGTTCCTGGAGTACGGAACCCACCGCGGCGAGGTGGGCGCCCGCCCCAACGGCTCCATGATCGCCATGTACACCGACAAGGCGGCCGCGTACGCCCTCAACGGGCTCCAGCCGCGCGGCCGGCTCTTCGTCGGGCCCGGCGAGATGTGCTACGAGGGGATGATCGTGGGCGAGCACGCCAAGGACAACGACCTGGTGGTGAACGTCGCCCGGGCCAAGCAGCAGACCAACATGCGCGCCTCCACGGCGGACAAGGCGATCCTCCTCGCCCCGCCCGCCACCTTCACCCTCGAGGAGGCGCTTGAGTACATCGAGGACGACGAGCTGGTGGAGATCACCCCGCAGAACATCCGGCTGCGCAAGCGGCTGCTCGACGAAAACGACCGCAAGAAGGCGCGCAGCCAGCGCGCAGCCGAGTCCGCCCCGCGCCGCGAAGCCGTTCCCGCATAGGCCAGAAGAAAGTGAGGAGATAGGAGATAGGAGTTGGGGGATGGGGGACCTGAGTTTCGTCGTGCTCGTGATTCGTAATCGTAATTCGTAATCGTAAATCGTAATCGTGATCGTCATCGAGGCTCGAGGCTAGAGGCTCGTTCCCGACCGACGGACATCGGACATCGGACCTCGGGGCTCGCGGTTCGGTATTCGGGGCTCGGTTCTCGCCCCCAACAATCAACAATCAACCATCAACCATCAACAGGATCGGACCTGGGACCTGGGTTGCGTTGTGCTTGTGATTCGTAATCGTAATCGTAATCGTAATTCGTAATCGTGCTCGTCATCGAGGCTCGAGGCTAGAGGCTCGAGGCTAGAGGCTCGTTCCCGACCGACGGACATCGGAATTCGGAATTCGGGGCTCGCGGTTCGGGGTTCGCGGTTCGAGTCTTCCCGTTTATCTGATGCTTCCCGTCTTACGTCTTACGTCTTACGCCTTACGTCTCCCGTCTCTCGTCTCCCGTCTCTCGTCTCCCGTCTCTCGTCTCCCGTCTCTCGTCTCTCGTCTCCCGATTCACCGATTCACCCATTCACCGATTCACCGATTCACTGATTCACCGTTCCCCTGCCCGTGGCACGATCCACCGGTTGGCATGGCTGAGGTACCTCGAGCGGCAGCGAGCGGCGAAAAGCCCACTCATCGAGCCTTACCCCAGGCGCCCAGCCACTCTGTCTGTGCCGCTCGCTGCCGCTCGCGGTACTTCCCCCGCCTGCCGGCTGTTTGATTATGCTCATGGCTTCAGCCAGGATAATCCTGCCAAGTGTTGGCAGAAAACAGAAATGAGATATCGTGCTTGTAAGCGTCTCCGTGGCATTTCAAAGCAGGGATTCAGCGCCGGGATCATACCGACGACCGGGCCATTCCGGCGGGCGTTGAAATTCCACGATCCTGCCCGCGCGTCCCGCGCCATCCAAAGCGGCGTCGTGCCGCCGCACTCCAGACAGATCGGGCGGTGATTGATAGGTCCTCACGCACCGCCGCCGTCGCGCCGGAGCGCCTGCAGCACCCGCGCCGGCGTCATGGGCAGCCGGTACACCATGGTCCCGGTGGCGTCGTGGACGGCGTTGGCCACCACCGCGCCCATGACGATGATGGCCGGCTCGCCGCCGCCCTGGGCCGGCTCGTCGGGCAGGTCGAGGATCACCGTCTCGATCTTCGGCAGCCAGGAAAAGCGCGGGATCTCGTAAGTGTCGAAGTTGCGGTCGCGGACGTCGCCGCCGGCGAAGCGCAGCCCCTCGGTAAGCGCGTACCCCAGCCCCATGGTGATGCACCCTTCCATCTGGATGACCGCCCCGGCGGGATTGATGAGCAGCCCCATGTCCTGGGCGCAGACCACTCGCTTCACGCGAATGCGCCCCGTGGCCGTGTCCACCGCCGCCTCGGCGATGGTGGCCACGTAGGTGCCGGCGTCCACGCCGCAGGCGACGCCGAGACCGCGTCCGCTCGGCGGTTTGGCGGGCCGCCAGCCGAACTTTTCGGCCGCTGCTTTGAGCGTTCGGATCATCCGCGGGTCCTTCAGGTTCCGCAGCCGGAACTCCACCGGGTCGACGCCGGCCTGGGCGGCCAACAACTGGATGTGGCACTCGCGGGCGTAGGAGTTGGTGTTGTTCCCCGGCGCGCGCCAGGCGCCGGTAGCGAAGGGGTGCACGCCTGTCGGGGCCGTCCAGCTTGAGTTGTGGGCCAGGGTGCGGTGATGGGGGATGTCGTAGAAGTGGGCCGCTCCGCGCTCGCCAGCGAAGTACACGCGGTAATCCCAGAAGCTGAGGCGCCCCTCAGCGGTGACGCCGCCCCGGACCGTCACCACCGCCGCGGGACGGAACGAGTCGTAGAAAAATTCCTCCGCCCGGCTCCAGGCCACCTGGACCGGCCGTCCGCTGAGCCGGGACAGGCGTGCCGCTTCGACGACCTGCTGGTTGCGCGTCTTGCCTCCGAACCCGCCGCCCACGAACACCGGGCGGACGCGCACGTTCGCTTCGGGAAGGCCGAGCGTCCGGGCCACCTCCGCCCGGGCCGGGAACGGCGTCTGGGTGGACGCCCACACCGTGGCGCGGTCGCCGGCCACGTGGGCCACCGCGGTGTGGGGCTCCATGGGCGCGTGGGCTACGTAGTCATTGTAGTAGGTCGACGCGACGATGGCGGCCGACGCGGCACTGCCCGCGACCAGGTCGCCGCCCGCGGTCACGGGGCGCCCCTCGGGCGCCACCTTGAGCAGGTGGTCGAAGATGCTGTCGGTGTCCACGGCGGCCGCGGGGGTGTCGAAACGGGCTGTCACTTTGGCCAGGGCCGCCTCGGCCACGTCGGGTTGGCGATGGAGAACGGCGACGAGATCGCCGTCCCGGATCACCTGGACCCCCGGGACGGCGCGGGCCGCCGACAGGTCCGCCTCCAGCAGCCGGGCGCCGTGGGCGGGCGGCCGCAGGATCCTGGCGTGGAGCATCCCCTCCAGCCGGACGTCACCGGCGAACACCGCCCGGCCCGTCACCTTCTCCCGCGCGTCGCGGCGGGTGAACGGCTTGCCCATGAGCTTGAACTCCGACGGCTTCTTGACCGGCACGCCGGCCACGTGCCGCTCGATCCGCTGCCCCTTGGCCAGCTCGGCGTACGTGACGCGGCGCGTCGGCTCCGCGGCGACGGAGACGACGCCGCCGGCCGTCACCAGCTTCTCCACCGGAGCGCCCAGGCGCTCGGCGGCCAGCTCCATGAGCACCCGCCGGGCCTCGGCGCCGGCGGCCCGGAGCGGCGGACCGAAGAAGCGCGTGGTCAGGGAGCCGAAGGTGCCCGCGTCCCACGGGCAGAGGTCGGTGTCGCCCATGACCATGTCGACGGCGTCGAGCGCCACGTCCAGCTCGTCGGCCAGCTCCTGCGCCAACGACGTGACGGGCCCCTGGCCCATCTCGATCTTGCCGGTGAAGCACGTCACCCGGCCGTCGGCGCCGATTCGGAGGAAGGCGTTGAAGTCGGTGGGCAGGCTGGGCCGGGCGGGCCGGCCCGGGGCCTCCTGCCCGAAGAGCGAGGCGTCCCACAGCGCCACCGTGATCAGGATGCCGCCGCTCGCCTTCAGGAAATCGCGCCGGTTGAGCGGCGGGATGGCAGCGGCGTTCGCGTCGTCGCGCCCGTGCAACTCCTCGTAGTCCTGAAAATCTCGGGATTCGCCCATGTCAGTTCCCTCCTGCCATCTTGACGGCGGCCGCCTGGACGGCCTCGATGATCCGGGTGTGAGCGCCGCAGCGGCACAGGTTGTCCTCGAGGGCGGCCGCGATGGCATCGGCGGTGGGCCGGGGATTTTTTTTCAGGAAAGCATAAGCGGTCAGGATCATGCCCGGCGTGCAGTAACCGCACTGGAGCGCGTCATGGACCATGAAGGCCTCCTGCAGCGGGTGCAACGCCTCGCCCCGGGCCAGTCCCTCGATGGTGACCACGTCCTGTCCGGCCACGTCCCGGACGGCGACCCGGCACGACCGCACCGCCTCGCCGTCCACCAGGACCGTGCAGGCGCCGCAGATGCCCTCGCCGCAGCCGTACTTCGTCCCGGTGAGCCCCAGGTCCGTGCGCAGGACCCAGAGCAGCGGGCGGCCGCCGTCGACGTCGAGCGCGACGGGGCGGCCGTTGAGGCGGAAGCGGATGGTCTCACTCATGGCCGTCACCTCCGTGGTGGCATTACGCCCATCGCGGCGACGGGACTGCCGCCCGGCGGCAACGCCGGCCGCCGGCCGACGCGTGCCCGGGGCGGCGGCTGCACTGTTCCCGACGCGATGGGGTCGTCATTATTTTACACCGGCGGGTCGCAAATCGTGAGGCGCAAAGAAGGGGCCGGGGTGTGATCGGGGCCATGACACCCGGTCGGACTGGATTTCGCCGCCGGTGGCCGCGGCCGGCGGCATCCGCAACGGCGGCGCATCGCCGCTCCCGGATCGTGTCAGCGCCGCCCGATTCGTTTCCGCCGGAGTGCGGGTATAATGAAGCGTTGCTGACCGCCAGGCCGGAGGATCGGAGCGTGAAGCTGTGGCACACTCTCGCCGTGCTGGGGGCCGCCTACGCCTTCTGCCTAGCGCTGGCCGCCGCCGTGCTCGTCACCGTCATGGCCGTGACCCACGACTGGAGCGCGGCGCCCACCGGCACGGCCATGATGACCATGCTGTACGGCCTCGCCGGCGCGTTCCTGCTCACCGACGTCGCCGTCTTCCTGTATCTGCGGCGCCGGCGGCTCGGGCTGGGCTGGAACCTGTTCGCCACCGCTGCCCTCGGGTCGGTGCTGGTCTCATCCTGGCTGATCCTGGCGTTCCTGAGCATGGTCATCTTCAACCGTTGAGTCAGGCTGAGGCGGCAGGTCTCAAAATCGTTCGCCCTTTCCTGTCTCTTCCCGATTTTCGACGGACTCTCGCCCGGTCCGGCCGAGAATCATCCTCCTGCCACGGACTCCGAAGCCACCGCCCCGAGATGGCTCCGACGAGACAGTCTCATGACCATTAATCGGGCCGTCGATCGACTCATTATTTCAGGGCTTTGTCCAGGTCGTTGTGAATATCCACCAGGTCGTTCCAGAGCTTCGAGGCTTTGTTGATGTACTCCTGATCATTCAGGGCCTGGATCTCCCGGATCAAATCTCGCGCCTCCGCAAACCGGGGCGCCAGGGCGGGCTGGGTCCCGCCTTTCTGGTAGAGTGCAGCCAGCAGGATCATGGCCTTATTCAGATTGTTGTACAGTCGTTTCTGCTTCAATTTCCAGTCGCAGCGGATCCTGTCCTCCTCGCTGACATACGGTTTGCCGGTTGGGTCTTTTTCGAGGAATGAGTGCCCTTTGGTGATGGCCGTGATATCGTCGTCCAGCCGCTTGACGCTTTGTAAATTCTTCTCGAAGGACATCGCCAAGTCGGGATCCCATGCCTTGATTCGTTCAATGTCGGAGGAGGAAACGGGCGCGCTCTGCTGGGTAGATCCCAGAATGCTCGATGCCATGATGATCAGCACCATGATCGCGTACATTGCCGTGTTTGACCAGAATGTGCGTGTGGGCATTGCAGCGCCTCCTTTCTGTGGTTTCGGATGAATGGTGACGAAGCAGAAAATATACCATCCGGTCCCTGGCTCGCACAACCCTGTTTTCACGGGCGGCCGTCAGTGAATTCTGCGCCACCGCCGCCCTCGGGTCGGTGCTGATCTCGTCCTGGCTGATCCTGGCGTTCCTGAGCATGGTCATCTTCAACCGTTGAACCGGGCCGATGACCTGCCTGACGAAACACGAGGAGGGCCGCCCAGCCGCCTCGACTCCGTCACGGACCGGCAACCGGCGGTCCTGCCAACCATTTCTTAACAAAACTTTAATTGTTATCTAACACAAAAATAACCGCTTTTATCCTAAACTTCTATTTTCTGCTAACACTTCGATTGACCTGAACGGTGGAATTCTCTATGCTACCCGACGAACGAGACAGACCGCAAACCGTCGAGGACGCCATGGCCGGCAATCTGGAGCAATCCCTGCAGCGCGACATCGACCGCATCCGGGAACGGATCACCGAGATGTCGCAGCGCGTGGGCCGGGCCCTGCGCGACGCCGTCAAGGCGCTCGAAACACGGGACCATCAGATGGCCTACGCGGTCATCCTGCGCGACCAGTACATCGACGAGCAGGAGAAGGAGATCGACCGGCTGATCCTCGAGTTCATCCTCCGCCAGCAGCCGGTGGCCGGGCACCTGCGATTCGCCTACAGCGCCATCAAGATCAACGCCGACCTCGAGCGGGTCGGCGACTACGCCGAGAGCATCGCCCGCCAGGCGCTCAAGTTCGACCAGCCGCTGCCGGAGTCGATCCAGGGGCGGGTTCTGGAGCTGGCCGACATGGCCATCCCCATGCTGCACGACGCCATCCGCGCGTTCACCGGGCGGGACACCGACCTGGCCAGGCGGACCATCGAGGTGGAGGACACCGTCGACGCGCTGCGCTCCCGCCAGCTCTCCGAGCTGGTCAAGCTCCACCACGACGGTCAGATCGCCTACGAGATTCTGGATCCGGTGGCCGCCGTTGTGCGGCGGCTGGAACGGGTCTCAGACCAGGCCCGCGACATCTGCATGGAAGTGCTGTACATGTGCACGGGCGAGTACGCCAAGCACCCCGGCTCGGACGTCTTCCGCGTGCTCTTCGTGGACCAGCACAACTCCTGCCGCAGCCGCCTGGCCGAGGCGATCGCCCAGGCGCTGGGTCTGCCCGATTTCATCTTCAGCTCCGCGGGGCTCGACCCGCGCCCCATCGATCCGGCCACCGCGGCGTTCATGGCCGGCAAGGGGTTCGACCTGTCCCACTCGCCGCCCAAGGCCATCTACCAGGTACCCAACCTCGACCACTACCAGGTGATCGTGATCCTGGCGCCCGAGTCGAAGAAGGCGTTCCCGGAGCAGCCGCAGAAGGTCGTCTACCTGGACTGGAGCGTCGCCGATCCGTCCAAGGCCACGGGCACCGCCGAACAGATCCAGGCGGCCTACGAACGGACGTACCAGTTTATCCAGCAGCACGTCCACGACCTGGTGCAGGCCGTCCTGGGCCGCAACCAGACCGAATCGAAATAATCATCCTCCGGAGAAACAGATCATGATGGGACAACCAGTTTCTGGCACCCGGCCCGACCACCCGACCCGGACGATCGCGGCGGCCGCCCTGCTGGCCGCGCTCGCCGTCCTGGCCGCCTGCGGCGGCGGCGCCGGCGGCCCGCAATCCCAGACCACCACCATCCAGAACAAGGGTTCCGACACCATGGTCAACGTGGCCCAGGCCTGGGCCGAGGAGTACAAGCGGGTGGCGCCGGCGGTGGACGTCGAAGTCTCCGGCGGCGGCTCCGGCGTCGGGATCGCCGCGCTCCTTCGCGGCACCGTGGACATCGCCACCGCCAGTCGCAACATGAAGGCGGAAGAGATCGAGCAGGCGAAGCGGAACACCGGCCGGACGCCCCATGAGGTGATCGTCGGCTACGACGCTCTGGCCGTGTACGTCCACCAGAGCAATCCCATCGAGTCGATCAGCATCGAGCAACTGGCCGACATCTTCGGCGAGCGGGGCGCCACCGTCAACTGGTCGCAACTCGGCGTCCGGATCCCCGGCGCCTCCGGCGACACGATCGTGCGGGTGAGCCGCCAGTCGAGCTCCGGCACCTACGAGTTCTTCCGCGACCACGTCATGGGGAACCTGGACTTCAAGCTGGGCTCCCGCGACATGAACGGCTCGAAGGAAGTCGTCGAGCTCATCGGCGGCACCCCGACCGCCATCGGCTACAGCGGCATGGGCTACGCCACCCCGGCGGTGAAGATGCTCCGCATCGCCGCCAGGACCGGCGACCCGGCCTTTCCGCCCAGCGTCGAGAACACCCTGAACAAGACGTATCCGCTGGCCCGCTCCCTGCAGCTCTACACCCTGGGCGAGCCGCAGGGCGCCGTGAAGGCGTACATCGACTGGATCCTGTCGGACGCCGGCCAGAAAATCCTCGAGGAGAGCGGCTACGTGCCGCTGCCGTCCGAACAGCGGAACAAGTAGGGACGAAACCGCTTCGCCGGCGGGCGCCTCCGGCCGCGATCCGCCGCCGGGAAGCAGCTGGACAAATAGTCAGGCAACGCGTATGGCACCCAACTCTTCCACCGGCGCAGTCGCCCCGCCCCGTCCGGCCCGATCCCGCCGTTCGGTCTGGGGCGAGCGGGGCATCGAGCTCCTGATTTACGCCAGCGGCGTGAGCGCCATCGTTTTCATCCTGGCCATTCTCTTTTTCATCCTCCGCGAGGCCGCGCCGGTGCTGTTCAGCGACCGGTTTTCGCTGACGCAGTTCCTCTTCAGCACGGAGTGGTACCCCACGTCGGCTTCCAACGTCCGCTATGGCACCCTGGCGCTGTCGGCGGGGACGCTGGCCGTCACCGTGCTGGCCATGGTCCTGGCCGTCCCGTTCGGCCTGGGCGGCGCGGTGTTCCTGTCCCAGTTCTGCGGCCCGCGGCTCCGCGAAAGTCTCAAGATCATCATCGAGCTGTTGGCGGCCATCCCGAGCGTGGTGTGGGGCTTCATCGGGCTGACGGTGATGAGCCGGCTGATCGTGACGTACACCGGAGCGCCGGTGGGCGTGAACGTGCTCAACGGCGGGATCATCCTCGCCCTGATGAGCGTGCCCATCATCGTCTCCATCGGCGAGGACGCCCTCAAGGCCGTGCCCGACTCCTACATCGAGGCGGCGACGGCCATGGGCGCCACCCGCTGGCAGCTCGTATTCCGGGTGCTGCTGCCGGCGGCGCGCAACGGGCTGCTGGCCGCCGTGCTGCTCGGGGTGGGCCGGGCCATCGGCGAAACCATGGCCGTGCTCATGGCCACCGGCCATGCCGTGCAGATCCCCCACGGGATCCTGGACTCGGTGCGGACCCTGACCGCCAACATCGCCGCCGAGCTCGGCGAGGCGCCGGCCGGCTCGGAGCACTACCAGGTGCTCTTCCTGACCGGCGTGCTGCTGTTCACCATCACGATGCTCGTCAACCTGGCGGCCGACCTGATCATCCGGGGCGTCCGCGCGAGGAAGTAGGCGACCATGAACCCGGTACCCGTCACTTCCGTTCAGGCCCGCTTCACCCGGACGCCGCTCGTCGTCCGCAAGGAGCGGCAGCAGGCCGCGGTGCGGCTGGTGCTGCTGGCCATGGCCGTGCTGATGGTGCTGCCGCTCGTCGCCATCGTCGGCCACCTGGTCGTCCAGGCCTGGCCGGCGCTGAGCTGGGAGTTCCTCGTGGACGTCCCCCGGCGCGGCATGACCGAGGGCGGGATCTGGCCCGCGCTCGTGGGCACCGTCTACCTGGTGTTCATCTCGCTGGCCGTGTCCGCGCCCATCGGCGTGCTGGCCGCCATTTACCTCAACGAGTACGCCCGCGACAACTGGTTCACCCGCGCCATCAACCTGGCGGTGATCTCGCTGGCCGGCGTCCCCAGCATCGTCCACGCCCTGTTCGGTTTGGGCGCGTTCGTCTACGCGGCCCGGTTCGGCTACTCGATCCTGGCGGCGTCGCTCACTCTGGCCATCATGACCCTGCCGGTGATCATCGCCAGCACCCGCGAGGCGCTGGCCGCGGTGCCCGCCGCGTTCCGCGAGGCGTGCTGGAACGTGGGCGCCACCCGCTGGCAGACCATCCGGGCCATCGTCCTGCCCAATTCCATCAGCGGCATCCTCACCGGCGTGATCCTGCAGGTGAGCCGCGCCGCCGGCGAGACGGCGCCCATCCTGTTCACCGGCGCGGTCTTCTTCAAGGCGGTGCAGCGCGGCGACCTGTTCCCCTACCGCCTCACCGACCAGTGCATGGCGCTGTCGATGCACCTGTACACGGTTTCCACCCAGGTGCCCAACGTCCGCGAGGCCATCCCCTGGGCCACCGCCGTGGTGCTCCTCGGGGCGGTGCTCGCCGTCAACGCCGCGGCCATCGCCCTGCGGGTGTGGCTCCGGAACCGGAAACGGTGGTGACGGCCATGAGCGCAGCCACGCCCAAGATCGCGGTCAAGGATTTGAGCCTCGCCTACGGCGGCACCGAGGTGATCCACGGCATCACCTTCGACGTCCGCCCCAACGAGATTTTAGGCATCATCGGCCCGGCCCGCTCCGGCAAGACCTCGCTGCTGCGCTGCCTGAACCGCACCATCGACTTCGTCGCCGGCGCCCGCGTCGCCGGCGAGATCCGGATCGACGGCACGAACATCCGCGCCGTCCGGGACGTCCACGCGCTGCGGCGCACGATCGGCATGGTGGCGCCGCTGCCGGTGGGCCTGCCGCTGTCCATCTACGACAACGTCGCCTTCGCGCCCCGCTGCACCGGGCTGACCCGCCGCGCCGACCTCGACCCGCTGGTGGAGCGCTGCCTCCGCCAGGCGGCGCTCTGGGACGAGGTCAAGGACCGGCTGGGCAGTCTCGGCACGGCGCTATCGGGCGGGCAGCAGCAGCGCCTCACCATCGCCCGGGCGCTGTCGCACCAGCCGGAGATCCTGTGCCTCGACGAGTTCTCCATCGCCATCGACCCGGTCACCACCATGCGCATCGAGGACGTGCTGCGGGAGCTGCGCAGCGAGATCACCATCATCCTCGTCACCAACCTGACCCACCAGGCCCGGCGACTCACCGACCGGACCATGTTCCTGTGGAACGGCCGGATCATCGAACTCGACCGCTCGGATGTCATCTTCTCGGACCAGCCGAGCCGGCAGGAGACCCTGGAGTACGTCAATGGCATATTCGGTTGATCCGCCGCCGGCCGACACCGCCGCCGCCGCTCCCGCCGTCCCCGAGACGGACGCCGGCGAGGGCATCTGGACCCACCAGCTGAACCTCTGGTACGGCGCCTTCCAGGCCCTGCGGGACGTGTCCGTCCACTTCCGCCGCGGCCTGATCACCGGGCTCATCGGCCCCAGCGGCTGCGGCAAGACCACTCTGCTGCGGTGTTTCAACCGGATCAACGAGCGGTACCCCGGCGTGCGGACCGCCGGCGAGATCCGCATCCTGGGCAAGAACATCTACGACCCGGACGTCTCGCTGGTGGAGCTGCGCAAGGCGGTGGGCATGGTGTTCCAGCGACCCAATCCCCTGCCCTTGTCCGTGTACGAAAACGTCGTCTTCGGCCTGCGGACCCACACGCCCCGAAGCGAGCTCACGCGCCGCCTCCTGGACGATGAAGTGGAGCGGGCGCTCACCGAGGTGGGCCTCTGGCACCACCTCAAGGACCGCCTGGGCGCCAGGGCCACATCCCTCCAGCTGGAGCAGCAGCAGAAGCTGTGCATCGCCCGGCTGCTGCCCCTCAAGCCCGATATCATCCTGATGGACGAGCCGTGCTCGGCGCTGGACGTGGAGGGGACCCGGGCCATCGAGGAGCTGATGTTCCAGCTCCGCGGCCGCTACACCATCGTCATCGTCACCCACAACATGGCCCAGGCGCGGCGCACCAGCGACGAGTGCCTGTTCATGCTGCTGGGCGAGATGGTGGAGCACGCCCGCACCACCGACCTCTTCCTGAACCCCCGCAATCCCAAGACCGCCGAATACATCGAGGGCCGCTACGGCTAGCGCGCCGGCCCGCTCCCGCCGAGCCGTGAATCCGTATCCCCGCCGGGTCCATCACAGACTATAATAGGAACACGGGATCGGCGGGAGGTGTCATGCTTCATCCACACGCAGCCAAACTGTTCGGGCTGATACTAGCCGTCAACCTGACGGCGGCCGGCTACGCCCAAACCGGCAAGCCGCCCCGCCCGCCGGTGCAGCCCAGCACCATCGAGGGCACCGTCAAGCTGGTCAACAACGCGGAGATGGTCAACCGGGCCGAGGTGGAGCTGTACCGGGAAGAAGAGCTGGTGGGCATGCGCATCGCCGACGCCAACGGCAATTTCCGGTTCGAGAAAATGTACCCGGGGCGGTACCGGATCGTGGTGCGGCTGGCCGGCTTCCGGCAGGGGGAGGAGGCCATGGAACTCATCGGACAGGGCGGTGTCACCCGCCGCATCATGGTCCAGCTCGAGCCCGAGCGGAATTTCCCGGTGATCCCGCAGACGCCCACCGTCTCAGTCACCCAGTTGGCCATTCCGGAAAAGGCGGACAAGGAGTATCGCAAGGGGAAAGACTCCTTGCGCGAGCGCAAATACCCTGACGCCATCAAGTACTTCACCCGGGCGATCCAGATTCACCCGGCCTTTCCGCAAGCGTTCAATGACTTGGGGCTGTGCTACCGCGCCACCGGCGATATGCAGAAGGCTGAGAACATGTTCCTCAACTGCCTGGACGTCGACCCAGCCAACATGTACGGCCGGATGAATCTGGCCGACCTGTATGCCGCCACCGGGCGTCTGAGTCAGGCCTTGCGGCTGCTGGAGGAGACCATCCTGCTCCACCCGGGCAAGGGCGAGCCGCACATGGCGCTGGGCAAATTCTACTTCGACACCGGCAACCTGCCGGCGGCGGAGGCGTCCTGCCGCCGGGCGGCGGACTTGCGCGGCACCAGCGCCGACGTCCACCTGCTGCTGGCCAAGATCTACCACCAGCAGGGGCGCTTCGACCTCATCGTCCCCGAGCTCGAGGCCTACCTGACGAAAGATCCGCAGGGCGCCTACGCCGAACAGGTCCGCCACAACCTGGCCAAGATCAAAAGCCGGTAAACCACGATATAATGAGCCACCCCCATAAACCTCCGAGGAGATCCGCATGTTGAACATCGTGTCCCGATTGCTGGTCGGCCTGCTGCTGGTCGTCGGTGCGCTGTCCGCCTTCGTTCCCGGTCAAGCATCGAAACGCTGGTTCGATATTTACGGCCATATGGACGTGTCCGTGCACCCGCCTCACAACGAGTTGGACATGAACATCCGCGGTTTCGTCACCGACGAAGGCCTGGACTGGATGGGCGATTACTATCTCCGCTACAGCCTGGAAGCGGAAGTCTATCTGGAGCCCACGGGGTTCAACCGCGTCTTCGTGTTTGCCAAACCGTTCCTGGCCATGGGCGAGAACCGTCCCCAGCAGGAGTACACCGCATCGGCGGCCGTCCGGGCCTTGCGGCTCCAGTGGGGTGCCGGCGTGCACCTCACCGATTACCTGGACCTGTTCCTGCAGACACACAAGTGGTACATCTTCGGTGACGGCAAGGACGCCTGGACCGCCGAGGGACCAGGCGGGCAGTGGACAGCCGTGACTCTGCGCTGCCGCTTCGACACCCGGAGACGTTGACAGCGGCCCGGACGGCTGCAATCAACTGCAATCCCGGTCGCGCAGGCCCTTCCGCATAAACCGGCATCCCGACACACCGCGCAGACCGCCCCACCCCGGATACAAGACCGGCCCCGCGGGGTTCGATGCGGCTTGCGTCTCGAACCCGGACCATCGATTCCGAACGCCTTTCGGTGGGGTCATTATTCACTTTTAGTATAATAACCTGACAAATTGTGCATACCGGGAGGCGGGCATGACGGCCACACGAAAACTGGGTGCGGCGGATCGGGCGCTGTTCCGGCAAGTGGAGCGGGCGGTGTTCGCCAATCCGTTCAGCGCCGAACGGGCGGAAGCGGATCGGGCGCTGGCCGAGGCGCCGGCCGGCGCGTCCGGGCCGGAGGTCGTGGAGCGCGGCATCGTCCGGGTGCACGCCCGGCTGGAGCGGCTGGAGGCCGCGGCGCCTGTCCGGCTGGACGACTTCGGCCCCGCTGACCGGCCGCTCGTCGAAGCCGTCCTCCTTTTCGATTTCTTCTACCGGCACCAGGTGCCGTTCGACGACCATATCCGCCGCCAGCTCGCTGCCAGCGACGCGCCGCTGGCGGTGCCGTTCGCCCGGGCCGCCCTGGCGGAGCTCCAGCGCCGCGGGTTTTCCGCCGCCGCCGCCGGCCGATACCTGGCGCTCTGCTTTCAACTGCGCCGCGCCTTCTACTTCATCCACGAGGCGTTGCTGGGCGAAAGCCCGTGCATGGGCCGGCTGCGGCGCGAGCTGTGGAACAACGTGTTCACCTGCGACCTGGGACTTTACAGCCGCTGGTTGTGGCGCCGGATGGAGGACTTTTCCACCCTGCTGCTCGGCGAGACGGGCACCGGCAAGGGCACCGCCGCCGCGGCCATCGGCCGGTCCGGCTTCATCCCGTTCGACTCGCGCCGAGGGGCGTTCGTCGAGAGCTTCACCCGGTCGTTCACGGCGCTGAACCTGTCGCAGTTCGCCGAGGGGCTCATCGAGTCGGAGCTGTTCGGGCACCGCAAGGGCGCCTTCACCGGCGCGGTGGAAGATCACCGGGGTGCCCTGGCCATGTGCAGCCCGCACGGGGCGGTCTTTCTCGACGAGATCGGCGAGGTGCCGGCCACCATCCAGATCAAGCTGCTCCAGGTGCTGCAGGAGCGCGCCTTCACGCCGGTGGGGAGCCACGCCCGCGAGCGGTTCGCCGGCCGGATCATCGCCGCCACCAACCGGCCGCTGCCGGAGCTGCTCGCCGGCGGCCGTTTCCGGGCGGACTTCTACTACCGCCTCTGCTCCGACACCATCGTGGTGCCGCCGCTCCGGCAGCGCCTGGCCGAGGAGCCGCGGGAACTGGCGACGCTGGTGGCGGCCACGTTGGCGCGGCAACTGGGCCAGCCCGCGACCGAGCCCGTCGAGGTCGTCCTGGCGGCGATCCGGGAGAGCCCGGGGCCTGATTACGGCTGGCCCGGCAACGTCCGGGAGCTGGAACAGTGCGTGCGGCGCGTTCTGCTCAAGCGGCGGTACGATGGTGTGCCGGCCGTGCCGGCCGGCGACACCGCCGCAGAGCTGGCCGCGGCCATGCGCGACGGCCGGCTCACGGCGAGGGAACTGCTGTCAGGTTACGCGCGTGTCCTCCACACCCGGCTCGGCTCCTATGGCGAGGTGGCCCGTTGCCTGGATCTAGACTGGCGGACGGTCAAGAAATATCTGGAGGACGATCCGGCGACGCCGGTACGGAATGGAGCGTAATGTCGAACCGCCGAGGCGCAGAGGCGCAGAGAAGAAGAATCCGGGACAGGTCCGGACCCGGTCTGACGCTGCGTCTCGACGGCTCGGCCGCTCAAACGAACAGGGACGGCTGGCCGCTCACTTTCTGCGCTTGAACGGACGTTCGGCCGGCCTTTCAACACCGCGGCGCGGCTCCCGTTCCGGGATCTGTCCCGACATGATGAGTTCGGCCACGGGGCCGCGGCCCACGTAGCGCGCCAGCGCCGGCGGCGGCGTTGAACGCGTGTCGACGCGCTTCGGCGGACGGGTTCCGCTCCGCTGTTCCTCGCCGCCACCGGCGGCGGTGCGGTCCCGGCGGGCGGCCTGGCCCCCGTGGCCGGCCTGGTGGCGGCGTTCGGACTGGCTCGGGTGTTCGGACTGGCTCCGTTGCCCGGTCTGGCTCCGCTGCCCGGCCTGGGTGCGGCGCTCTGCCTTGGCGCGGGCCCGGGCCCGATCCTCGGACTTGCGGGCTCGGATGGCGGCGATGCGGTCGGCCAGCGGCACTTCGAACCGCCCCTGGGCCGGTTGCTTGTAATCAAACTCGGCCACCTTCTCGCGGTAGATCCGGCGACCGATGCCGCGCTCGACGGCCCGCAGGCCGTCCTCTTCATCGGGCGCCACCAGGGTGTAGGCGCAGCCGACGGCGTCGGCCCGGGCGGTGCGGCCCACTCGGTGGATGTAATCCTCGGCCGAACCGGGCACGTCGAAGTTCACCACCAGGTCCAGCCCCGTCACGTCGATCCCCCGGGCGGCGATATCGGTAGCCACCAGGACCGGGTACCGGCCGGTTCGGAAACCCTTCATCGCCTCGTCCCGCTGGGACTGGCTGCGGCTGCCATGGATCCGGGCGACGCCGAACCCCTGGTTGGCCAGGAAGTCGGCCAGCCGGTTGGCCCGGTGCCGGGTCCGGGTGAAGGCCAGCACGCGCCGCGGCGTCTCCCGCCGCAGGATTTCCGCCAGCAGGCGGGTCTTCAATTCGGTCGGAACCGCGTAGGCGCGGTGGGTGATGCCGCGGGCCGGGGCCGGCTGCGGCTCGATGTGGATCGCGACCGGATCGCGGAGCATCCGCCGGGCCAGGTCCATGATGGTCTCCGGCAGCGTGGCCGAGAACAGCATGGTCTGACGCTCGACGGGCAGACGACCCAGGATCCGCCGGATGTCGGGGATGAATCCCATGTCCAGCATGCGGTCCGCCTCGTCCAGGACCAGGCACTCCAGCCGGCCCATCTTCGCGTAGGGGTGCTGCAGGTGATCCAGCAGGCGGCCCGGCGTGGCCACCAGCACGTCCACGCCGGCGCGCAGCGCCTGCTCCTGCGGCCCCGCGGACACGCCGCCGTACACGGCGGCGCCCCGCAAGCCGGTGCCGGCGGCCAGGGCGCGGAAGTGGTCGAGGATCTGCACCGCGAGTTCCCGCGTGGGCGCCAGGATGAGGGCGCGCGGGCCGCCGGGCGCGCCGCCGGCCAGGCGGTTCATGATGGGCAGGAGAAAGGCGGCGGTCTTGCCGCTGCCGGTGACGGCGGTGGCCATCAAGTCGCGCCCGTTCAGCAGCACCGGAATGGCCTGGTGCTGGATGGGGGTGGGCCGGGCGAAGCCCAGCTTCTGCACCGCCTTCAGCAGGACCGGGGGCAAGCCCAGTCCGTTAAACGAGACATCCGCTCCAGCGGCCGGAATGGCGGATTGGTGGGGCCGGGCGGTCATCGGGCCAGCCGCCGCAGCCGTCTTTTTGGCGGCGGCGGGGGGCTCAGAAATGGAAGTGGGAAAACGGGACATAATGCTCCTTGAATATGCTCTGCGGGGCGCGGCGGGCGCGCCTGTGGCAGACAGGGCTTCGCGCCCTGGTGTTGGTCCGGCTGATTCGGGGGCTGAATAAACGGTAGGGTGCCGGTGGGCCGCCGCTTATCTCCGGGAGTATGGGAAATACGGCGAACCAGGCTCCGTAGCAGGCAAACCGTCCGGGACTCCGGTAGCAAACAGGGAGGCACCTTATCACGGGCGCAGCAGAATAGATACAACTATTTTCATCTTTCGGATTATTGGTAATTGCTGATTGCGTATTTGTTATTGGCTATTTGGGGTCGAGGCGGGTAGTGTCGGGACTCGGGGACCTGGGACCTGGGAGCTGGGTTCTGGGACCTGACCGTGTTTCGGACTTCGGAAATCGGACTTCGGATATCGGATGTCGCCCCGGCACACTCTGCTGCGACTCCAAATAGCAGATAACAAATAAGCAATCAGCAATAACCAATAATCCGAAATGACCAATGACAAGTGACCAATGAAAAATGATCAATGATGACCATGCATCTCCCATTCACCCATTTACCCATTCACCGAAAAAAACAGGGCCCCCGAAGGAGCCCTGCGATTGACGAGACGCAATCGTCAGATCAGGCGTTCACTTTCAAACAACCCGTTAGAACTCGAACCGGAGCGAGAAGCGCATGTTGAACGGCCGCTGGAAGGCGGTGAGCGGGGTGTCCGGGTTGTTGGCCGAGCCGGGCGACAGGTAGTCGACGTTGAGCACGCCGGGGGCGTCCTCGTAGTCCTCGTTCACGGCGACCACCCGCTTGAAGTTGGCCACGTTGAACATGTCGAGGGCCAGGCGCAGTCTGTAGTTGTCGCCGAAGCTGATTGGATAGCCGATGTGGACGTCGATGGCGTTGATCCACTCGGTGCGCCCCTCGGAGCCGCGCGGGGTGATGGGGATCTCGCCGGCGTTCTCGTAGGCCGGGTGGGCGTTGAGCCGATTGATGGGCGCGCCGCTGGTGGAGCGGAAGCCGAGTCCCATGGTGAGCTGGTTGGAGAAGGTGTACGAGCCGTTGAAGTTCAGGATGTGGCGCCGGTCGGTGTTCAGGTAGCCGGGCACGTACAGGTAGCCGTCGTACTCGTCGCTGCGGAAGTCATAGAGCGAGGTGATGTTGGCGTCGTCCTGGCCGTTGTCGTTGCGGAACAGGCCCTCGTAGTTGCCCCACAGCTTGGACAGGCGGTAGTTGGCCAGGAACTGGAAGCCCTGCGCGAACCGTTTCTCCAGGGTCAGCTCCAGCGCCGTGTAGGACCGCTTCGGATCGGCGAAGCCGTCGCCGATGCCGTCGGAGCCCACCTCGCCGGTGTCGTTGATCACATAGTCGCTGGTGTAGCTCGGATTGGCGATGACGTAGGTGTAGTTCGTGTCGTCCTCGAGGTACTGGCTGATGGTCAGGGTGCCCGTGTCCTCGAGCATCCGGCCCACCTCGCGCCAGATGTAGCGGGCGCCCAGGCTCAGGCTGGGATCGAGCTGGTGGTCGAAACCCAGCACAAATTCGTTCTGGTACATGGTCTTGGTTTCGGGCACCACGTAGGTGGGGTTGGCGCCGGTGCGGGTGATGGCCGGCGTGTCGGGGAGCTGGTCGTTCACGACTTCGTCGGCCATGGGCCGGCCCTGGGCGTCGTAGGCGACGCTCCACCAGGCGTTGGTGACGCCGATTTCGGAGCTCAGGGCGCGGACGGCCATGTCGTTGGGGATCTTCTGGTAGAAACGGCCCCAGTTGCCGTACACCTTGGTTTTGCCGTCGCCGAAGATGTCGTAGATCAGACCAATGCGCGGAGCCCAGTTGCCGGTGAACTCGTAGGTGATGGACTCGTCGCCGCCGCCGGCCATCTGCTGGTAGTCGTAGCGGAGGCCCGCCTTCAGGGTGATCCGGTCGGTGATCTTCCAGGCGTCCTGGACGTAGAAGGAGTGGTAGGTGGTGGCGGTGGCCAGGTTCGGGTCGTTGAAGTTGCCGCGGTACTGCTGGAGCAGCGCGTCGGCGTCGGTGATGACCCCGTCGCCGTTCCAGTCGTAGTTTTCGCCGGTGTCCGGGTCGGGATAGTAGCGGTAGCGGAAGAAGCCGCCGTACGTCTCACCGAACGGATTGGTCAGCATGGGACCGGTGTAGCGGCGGACGGCGGTGTAGGTCACGTCCTCGTACATGTAGCCGAAGTCCCAGGTGTGCTCGCCCGCGGCGCTGAAGTTGAAGGTGGTCTTCAGGTTGAACTGCCAGTTCTCGCCGTTGTTGTTCTCGAAAAAGCCGATGCCGCCCATGAGCTGCCGGCTCGGGAAATGCACGTAGTCCCAGTAGCCGATCCGGTCCACGTGGGTGATCTGCTCCTCGAACCGGTTGTAGGCGCGTCCGAACGAAGCGGTCAGGAACCAGTTGTTGGTCAGCACGCCGTTGTAGCGGCCGATCCAGTTGAAGGAACCGTAGGCCAGCTCGCTGTAGTTGTCGTCGCCCTCGGCGGTCATGTTGCGGTTGGGGCCGCCGTCGCGCCGCGATGGGTCGGCGAACATGGAGAACTCGATGTTGTGGTTGCTGTGAGGGACAAAGTTCCCCTTGGTGGACCAGCTGTAGATGGTGTCCTTCCGCTCGAAGAAGCCCTCGCCGGGATTCACCCACTGCCCGAATCCCGCCGGCGCCATGCTGTGATGGGTGTTCCACTGGGGATTGAAGCCGGCGTAGAAGAAAAACCGGTCCTTCCAGAAGTAGCCGCTCAGGTCGGCGCTCATGTCGAAGCTCTCGCTGCGGACGAACTCGGTGTGCTTCTCCTGACGATAGACGTTGGGTTCCTTCCGGCGGGCTTCCCAGCCGGCGGGCTGGCCGTAGAAGTACACGCCGCCGTGGAATTCATTGGTGCCGCTTTTGGTGATGACGTTGATCACGCCGCCGGTGCTCTGGCCGTACTCGGCCTCGAAACCGCCCTGCTTGACCTGGACTTCCTTCACGAAGTCGAAGGTCACGCCGGAGCCGAGCGAGCCGTAGATGCTGGAGTAGGAACCCACCGAACCATAGCCCTGGTTGGTGATGTTCACGCCGTCCACGATGTAGTTGTTCTCCAGGCCGGAGGAACCGCCGATGGACGGGTTGTAGGAGCCGAGCGACCCGCTGTCGCTCACGCCGGGGGCCATGCTGAAGAGGGCGGTGAAGTTGCGCTGCATCGGAATGTTCAGGTAGAGGGTTTCCGACAGGTTGGCGCCGACGGTGGTGGTGGTGGTGTCCACCAGGGGCGCTTCACCGGTGACGGTGATCACCTGGTTGATCTCGCCCGGCACCATGACCACGTGGATGGTGGTGGTCTGGCCGAGGCGGACGGTGATGTCCTTCTGCTCGAAGGTCTTGAAGCTTTCGAGTTCCGCCTTCAGGGTGTACAGGCCGGGTGTCAGGAAGGGGAACGAATACTCGCCGCTGTCACCCGAGACGGCGGACTTGGCGCCGGTGGCCGAGGCCAGACTCACGGTGACGCCCGGGATGACGCCGCCGCTGGAGTCCTTGATGGTGCCTTCGATCCGGCCGGTGGTCTGCACCGCCTGGCCAAAGGCCGCGGCGGCAAGCACCACCCCGAGCAGGAGGCCGAGAAACACTCGGGCAGGGTTGAGACGCATAGGTAACCTCCTCAATGAATTGGGAATCAACAGGCAGCTGGGTGCGGATGCGACTGGTCCGGCCTGGGGCCGGATACCGCGGCTGTTCGGAGCGAAGGATCTTCCCCCGGGTTTCGGGACCCGCTTCCGTCCGCGGACATCCAAATTATTGAATGGCCATCTCATGCTTCCCCCAGCAACAGGCGCACCCCGCGCGTCGCGCGTAAAGTCCGGGATGCTACCTGCACTATGACGCGGGAGGCAACCTTTCTGAAAGATGTTTGGGATCAGAAGTCGTGCGCCGATGGTGAACGGGACCGATTCGGCGTCAGACCGCGGGGCGCCTTCGGCCGGGGTTCTGGCTCAGCGCCGGGGTGATTTCGGAATGGCAAACAACCGATTCTGAATATGGCAAACGATGTGCCAGACTGGGATAATGTCCGTAATTATTTGTATTGTTTGTTTTTACGAAACAGCATCTGCCGAATTTGTGAAACGGGTCGGACAGGCTGATCCAAATTATTGCCTTCCAATGCATATTTTTGGATTCGCTGAGCCCACCTTTTGCGGCGCCCGCATAAATACCCGTCCGCCAAGCGTTTTCGCACATCGGCTGCACCAGGCCAGCGCTTTCCTGATATAATCCCGGCGCCCGGTGCCGCGACGGCGGGACCGGTCAAATTTCCCGCATCGGGCCTGCGCACGCCGCGGGACCCCGAGGAGGCCCATGAACTGTTCCGCCCCGCCCCCGGCCGGCCGCTGCATCGCGGCCGTCGTCCAGCACCCGCCGGTGTTCCTGAACCTTGAAGCCAGCCTGGCTCGCGCCCTGGAACTCATCGGCGAGGCCGCCGCCGGCGGCGCCGCCCTCATCGTGTTCCCCGAAACGTGGCTCCCCGGCTACCCCGTCTGGATCGACTCGGCGCCCGGCGCCGCCATCTGGGGACAGCCGGCGGCCCACGCTCTCTACCACGCCCTGGCGGAGAACTCCGTCACCGTGCCGGGCCCCCACGTGGCCCGGTTGCAGGAGGCGGCCCGCGCCCGCGGTGTCCACGTGGTCATGGGCGCCCACGAGCGCCGCGGCGGCACCCTGTACAACGCCATCCTCTTCATCGATCCGGCGGGCGGGTGCCGGGTGCACCGGAAGCTGACCCCCACCTACACCGAGCGCCTGCTCTGGGGCCAGGGTGATGGCAGCACCCTGGCGGTGGGACCGGGACCCATCGGGCCGCTGGGCGGGCTCATCTGTTGGGAGCACTGGCTGCCGCTGGCGCGCGCCGCCATGCACGCCCTGGGCGAGACAATCCACGTGGCTCAGTGGCCGTCGGTGCGGGAACTGCACCAGCTCGCCAGCCGCCACTACGCCTTCGAGGGGCAGTGCTTCGTCCTGGCCGCCGGCACGGTGCTCACGCGTGGCGATGTGATCGAGGGCTTCCGGTCGCTGGGCGTGCCGGACGCCGGCGCCCTGGCCCTGCTCGAGTCCATCGAGGGGGACGCCGCCGCGGTGCTGCAGCCGGGCGGCAGCGCAGTGATCGCCCCCGACGCCTCCTTCCTGGCCGGGCCGATGTTTGACGAAGCCGGCATACTGTATGCCGAGCTCGACGCCGCCTGCATCGCCCGCGGCCACCTTCTCCTGGACACCGACGGTCACTACAGCCGCCCTGACGTATTCCGCCTCCACGTGGACACCCGCCCGCGGGCCAACGTCACCTTCGGCGACAACGATCCGTCCGCATCCTGAAGTTCACGGCGGCCCGCTCGGTGGAACGACCTCATCGCGTGCGGTATGTCACTCCTCCCAGAGCGTCTGTCCGGTTATAATGGAAAGACTTGAACGCGGTACTATCCGCTGATCACACACACCGGATAAGGAGTCCCGCATGACGGAACCCGTTTGGCATCTCGCCCGGCAGGGGCAGCAGTTCGGCCCCTACACCTGGCCACAGATTCAACTCATGGCCCGCGAGGGACATATCCAGCCCGGCGATCTGCTATGGGGGCCGTCGCTGCCGCAGTGGACGCCGGCGGGGCGGATCCAGGGGCTGGCGCTGCCGCCTCCGGCCGCACCCGCGCCGCCGCGTCCGGCGGCTGGCGCCCCGGCTCCACCGCCAGCGGCGCCCGCATACCCGCCGTCGGCTCCTCCGCCCGCGCCCGCGGCGCCACAGACGCCGACGCCGCCCCCGGCCGCGCCGGCGCCGGCACCCCCCGCGGCCGGCTTCGCGCCCTCGCCGGCGGCGCCCAAACGATCCGGCCGGTCCTGCCTCGTCATCGGGATCGTCCTGCTGGCGCTGGCGATCCTGGCCGGTGGCGTCGCGGCGCTGATCTGGTGGGCGCCGTGGCAGGCCGCCCCGGCGGGAGCGGACGAACCCGAGGCCGCCCTCTTTTCGGTTCACGAACCGGCATCTACAAAAACCAACCTGGAAAGCAGCGGGTCCGTGACGCTGAGTGACGCGCGAAATACAATCCGACTCTCTGATGACAGCAGCATCGCGTTCCCCGGCCTGGCCACCGGCACATCCCTTTCGGCAAGCTTCGAGCGCCGGAGCAACGACTATCCCCTGAACGTGCCCGGCCTCCAGCCCACCGGGCCCATGCGCGTGCTGACCCTCGGCGATACCCGGCCGCTGGCCGATCCCCGGCTGGCGCCCGTAATTACCATCCCCGCGGCGGACGCCGGCCGGGTGGCGCCGGAGACGGTGCAACTGGCCCGGCTGCACGCCGGCCGGCTGGTTTTCCTGCCCCTCCATCGAACTCCGGCCGGCCGTTTCGTCGCCCGGGACATCGCGTGGCTTCTGGCCGCCGCCGGCGGGGACCAGGTCGGCAAGTCCGGTCAATTATCCCTGACGCCCGACCCGCGGCCTGGATCCTGGCTGGCCCCGCCGGCCCGGCCGGGCTATCTCGCTCTGGGCCTGTTTTCACCGCTCGCGACGGTTTCGGCCGACAGCCGGACCGCTGGCGCCAACGTCATTCAATACTTTCCGGTCACCTATCAGCAGCACATCAACTGGCAGCGCCAACCCCAACTGGTGCGCATGACGCCGTCGTACCGGGTGCCGGAGCGGCGACTGCCCTTTTCCAAGCTGTCCCCGTGGGACCAGGGGCAGGAGCTCAAGAAGCCGGTCCACAACGTCTTCGTCCTGGTGCACGGCCGCAACGAGATGGAGAAGGCCGGCATCGACACCCCGCCTCAGATCGGGGCGCCCTGGTTCTATTCCTACAAGCGGGACGTCTGGACCCACCTCTACGACGTCCACCTCAAGGACCACAAGCAGCGGGAGAACACCACCGTTTTCTTCGAATTCATCTACCCCTCCTTCCGCCCCATTTTTCAAGGCGACGGGCCCGCCGCCGAATTCTTCCACCGGCTCATCCGGGAAAAGCTCAAGAAACAACTCGACCTGAAATACCCGTTCAACCTGTTCATCATCGCCCACTCCCAGGGCGGGGTGGTGTCGCGCGCCGGCGTGCAGCATTTCGACGGCGATCTGGACGCCGATTTCCAGCGCCTGGCCACCTGGGGCACGCCGCACCTGGGCAGTCCGCTGGTGACGCTCAATTACGCATTGATCAGTCCCTGCTACAAGCTGGCCGAAACGGTGGTTTCTTTGGACATCCATACCGGTGAGGTCAAGACGGTGAAATTGGGCGCCGATTGGCGGAAGTACCTTTTCGACCGCGTGCTCGTCACCGACACGCCCGGCACCATGGACCTGCGCTGGACGCTGGGAGCGGCTGACTACCCGTCGGAGTTGGCTCTCGAGGAGCTCAAGTTCGAATACGAGCGGGCCTATATCGAAAAGACCTTCGGCTCCATGAACCAGGCCGCGCCGGTGGTGAGCCTGCGTCACGGCAGTTACCTCTACAACCAGAATCTGCGGCTGCTCAACGAGCGCGACAAGTACGCCGGCACCGACCGCTACGTTTTTCTATACGGCGTGACCAACAAGGGCGTCCGGGTGAACCTGGCGGCGGACTGGGGCGATCTCTACCGCCAGGTCTCCGCGCTGATTCGACAGAAAGAGATCGGCTTCGGCGCCACGGCCAATTGGGCGCTGGTCAAGGGTCCGGAGAAAGAGTACCGAAGCGTGCCGCAGGGTTCAGCCGACGGGGCGGTGCCGGTGCTCAGCATGTCCGGCCACAACCTGGCCGGCAAGGTGGTTCCCCTGGGCGACTGCGACCACGAGGAGTATTTCGGGGCGCCGGACGCCCCCGGCCATTTCCCCCTGCGCGACAAGGCCCTGGTCACCGCCCGGCGGACCCTGCAGGAGCTCGGCCTGGGCAGCGTGAAGAAGTATGACCCGCCGACGATCCAGTTGCGGCTGGACCGGGAGAGCGACCTGGATGAAATTCTCCGCGGCGAGGGCCCGCGCTGGCTGGCGGTCCGCGGCCGGCTCGAATGGCCCGGCGATCCCAACGCCGCCAGGCGGATCGACCCCAAGCAGGTCGAGGCCAGCGCCCAGCGCCGGGGCGGCAAGTCCCGGGAACCGGTGGGCGCCCGCAACCTGACCCTGCGCGCCAACGGCGAGTTCGAGGCCGAGCTCTACGTGGGCGACATCCGGGAAGCCGGGCTGGCCGCCAAGGGCCAAGTGGACACCTGGGTACGGCTCTTCTTCAAGGACGGCACCGCGCTGGACTCGGAGCCGCTGGTGCTGGCCGGCCGGCCGGCGCTGCTGGGCTACTACATCGGCACCATCAAGACCACCACCATCAACCGCGACTACATCTTGAAACGGCACATGCTGCCGGGCTCCGGCGAATACATTGAAATGATGAACAGGATCGCCACCCGGAAAAACGAGATTTTCCTGAGCAACCTCGAATTCAGCAAGGCAACCGAAAACCACAAACTGGCCATGGGCATTCTGAGCAACGCCGAGAATTCCGGCGAAGCCGAGGTCCTTGAAGGTAAGTACTTCCTGGAATTCATCTACCATGGCGCCGGCGTCGTGCCCAACGGATTCCGACCCTACAAGGACAAGCGCAACGGCGCCATCACCCAGTCATACGGCGATCGCGAGTTCCAGGTGACCCGGGTGACCACCGAGAATGACAACAATCAAACGTACACATACCATATCGTCGTCAAGGGTCGGCTGGACGGCGACACCCTGAGCGGCACATGGTCCATCACCGAAAACGGCGTGCAGATCCTGGCTGGCACTTACACCGCCAGGCGCATGGGCAGCGACAACTAGTTCTTTATTCGAAGACTTCGCCGCATCCGGGTCCGAAATCGCGCCCACCGGATGTCAATCCGCCGGACGTGAGACAGGTGTCGCCTTCTCTGAGGCATCCCGGCATCCTGAGTCCGGTTGAACAATGATCGTCGAGGCATTATCCTGAAGGAGACCCGCATGACGGAACCCGTATGGCACCTGGCCCGACAGGGGCAGCAGTTCGGCCCCTACACCTGGCCGCAGATTCAACTCATGGCCCGCGAGGGGCATATCCAGCCCGGCGATCTGCTGTGGGGCCCGTCGCTGCCGCAGTGGACGCCGGCGGGGCGGATCCAGGGGCTGGCGCTGCCGCCTCCGGCCGCACCTCCGCCGCCGCGTCCGGCGGCTGGTGCCCCGGCTCCACCGCCGGCGGCGCCCGCATTCCCGCCAGCGGCTCCTCCACCCGCGCCCGCGCCGCCACGCGCCCCGGCTCCGCCTCCGGCCGCGCCGGCGCCGGCACCCCCCGCGGCCGGAGCCACGCCGGCGGCCGCCTCGATTAAACGATCCGGCCGTTCCTGCCTCGTCATCGGGATCGTCCTGCTGGCGCTGGCGCTCCTGGCCGGCGGCGTCGCGGCGCTGATCTGGTGGGCGCCGTGGGAAACCGCCCCCAACGGCGCCGGGGAATCTTCCGATGGCGCGTCAACGGACAATGCGGCGGCCGAGTACGTGGCAGCTGATTTTCCCGTGGCGCCGGTGGTCCCCGGTGCGACCGAGCCCGAAAGTTCCGGCTCAACGGAGATCACCGGTGACCGCACGGGCGTGGAGTTGTCCGACGGGACCAGTCTGGCATTCCCGGCCCTGCCGGCGGCCGACACCTTCCGGCTGACGCTGGAGCGCCGCACCAACGATGTCACTCTGGAGATGGACGGCGTCGTCGCCACCGGGAGCCTCCGGTCGGTAACCGTAGACGCGGTGAACCTGGCCTCTCCGGATACCGCCGCCGCGCTGATGCCCGTCATCACCATCCCGGCGAAGGAGGTGGGCGGCATCGCCCCCGGCAGCCTGCTGCTGGCCCGACTGGGCGACGTCCGCCTCGGCGGCGAGATTCAGTCCGGACGACTGGATTTCCTCCCGTTGCGCCAACAACTCGACGGCCGCTACGCCGCCCGCGATCCGTTCTTCCCGCTGCTGCCGGTGTTCCAGTCGTCGCCGGCGGTGCTGGCGCCCGCCCCGACCCCGTCGCCGCTGCGAGCCTTGCTGCGCGCGCCCGGCCGGCCGGGTCCGGCCCTGGCGCTGGGCCTCTTCATGCCCGACCTGATGGCCGCGCCCGCAACGTCGCCCACCGCCCGGGCCAACGCCATCCAGTACGTCGTTGTCACCTACCAGGGGAGCATCAACTGGCGGCGCGAGCCCCAGCTCCTGCGGATGGCCCCCACCTGGGGCAAGCCGGAACGGCGCCAGCCGCTGTTCCAGCTATCCGAACTCCAGCAGGAGATCGAGCTGGCCAAGCCGGTGCACAACGTCTTCGTCCTGGTACACGGCCGCAACGAAATGGAGAAGTCGGGCCTCGGCACGGCGCCCCAGATCGACGCGCCCTGGTGGTACGCCTACAAGCGCGATGTCTGGACGAACCTGTACGAGGTCTATCTCAAGAACCACAAAGAGCGCGTGGACAGCACCGTCTTCTTCGAATTCATCTACCCCTCGTTCCGTCCCGTCTTCCAGGGCGACGGCCCCACCGCCGAGTTTTTCGACCGGCTGGTGCGGGAGCAGCTCAAAAAGCAGCTCGACCTGAAGTACCCGTTCAATCTCTTCATCATCGCCCACTCCATGGGCGGCGTCGTCTCCCGCGCCGGCGTGCAGCGCTTCGACGGCGACCTCGACGGCAACTTCCGCCACCTGGCCACCTGGGGCACGCCGCACCTGGGCAGCCCGCTGGTCAGCCTCAACTACCTGCTGCAATCTCCCTACCACCGGCTGGAGATCACCGGACCCGACATCAGCGGCGACTGGCGCCGCCGGCTCCTGAGCAGTGTGCTGATCACGGACAACCCCGGCACACTGGATCTGCGCTGGACCAACGGCAATGCCGGCTACCGCTCCGAGCTGGTGTTCGACCGGATGGGCTTCGTCCCGGACCAGGCGGAAATCCGGAAGCATTTCCGATCCGAGGCCGAAGCGGATCCGGTCATCAACCTGCGCGCCGGAACTTACTTTTACAATGAGAACCTGCGCCGCCTCAACGCCGCGGACAAGTACGCCGGATCCGACCGGTACATTTTCCTCTACGGCGTCACCGCCAAGGGCGTGAAACTGGAATGGACCGGGGGCGTATTCGACAAGGGCTTTGAAGTGGAGGCCGTGGCTAGTCAAAGCGAGATCGGTCAGGGCGCGACCACCCTGTGGCTGCTCGTGGAAAATCCGACCACACCCTATCAGGGTGTTCCGCAGGGGGAGAGTGACGGTGCGGTGCCCGTCGCCAGCATGGCGGGGCAAGGCATTGCCGGCCGGACGGTGCCACTGGGCGATTGCGATCACGAGGAGTACTTCGGCGCCCCGGACGCCCCGGGCCATTTCACCACGTCCGGCAAGGCCGGGTTCACCGCCCGGCAAACGCTGGCCGCCCTGGGCTTCGGGTCCAACCCGCGCTACGACCCGCCCGTCGCCCGTCTGGAGGTGGCGCGCGAGGACGAGCTGGCTGCGGTGCTCAAAGGCGAGCGCGACGGCTGGCTGGCCGTGCGCGGCCGCCTCGAGTGGCCCGGCGACCCGGCGGCCCACCGGCGGATCGACCCGCAGCGGATCGAGGCGTTTGCCTACCGCCAGGACACGCAGTCCCGCGAACCGGTGGCGGCGCGGCAGCTCACCGTCCGCTCAGGCGGCGAGTTCGAAGCGGAACTCTACGTGAAAGACCTGCGCGCCGCCGGTCTGTCGCCCAAGGAGGTCCTGGAAGCCCGCGTACGGCTGTTCTTCAAGGACGGCACCGCGCTGGTGTCGGAACCTGCGGCATTGGCGGGCACATCGGGGATGGTCGGCGTGTGGGCGGGCACCGCCCTGGTGACCGAGATGAACCGGGATTTCATCCTGGCCAAAAACGTGGCGGTCGGCGTCACCGACAAGTTTGAAGCCGCCCGTGCGTCACGCATCAGCCACGCCAACAGGATGCGCCTGCAGGGATTCGACTACTTCAAAGTCCGCGAGAAACACCGCCTGAGCTTCACCATCGAGCCCACGACCACCAACTCCGCCGAGACCCACCTCATGGAGGGGAAGTATTACGTCACCTGCTCCTACCACAACCTGCGCCTGCTGCCGCAATTCTTCCGTCCGTACCTCGACAACCGGGAGGGGGACGTCCAGGTGGTCGTCGGCGCCAATCATTTTTCAGTCAGCCGGAAAGCCACGATCAAGGAACACGGCTTCGACAACGTTTGGGAATGGTCCGCCAACGGCTCGGCCTCGGGCGACACCATGCGCGGGACGTTCGCCGTCAAGGAAAACGGGGTTCAAACCTTCGCCGGCTCGTTCGAGGTGAAAAAAATCGGCGGACGCTGAGCCGTCCCGGCTGAACCCGGAGTCGATCCGCCGCCCGGAGAGCGCGGATGGTGCGGCGGCACGACGCCGCTCTGGATTCTACAGTAGGCCGCGTCCGCCGGACGCGGCCCGCTGAATCCGCACGATCCATGGGATCGTATCGCTCTTTCCCGCGGCCCCGCCGCGCGAGCGGCGACGGAGTGTAGCCCGGACCGAAAGGTCCGGGTACGGGGAGAGCACAGGACATCTGCCAGCTCCGCAGGAGCGGCGGAAGGCGCAGTCGGGGAAATCCGCAACCGGCGATTCATCGATACACCAACTCGAACCCGGCGAGTGGATCCCGTCGCCGCATGCGCGGCTGTCCCCGGCCGAATATAATCGTGGCCACCCGGGCCTCTCGGCCCGGGCTACATGCCGCGGCCGCCGGCGCGGCCGGGTCACGGCGCCACCCGACACGGAAATCCGCCCCACGTGCCGTGACCGGTTCCCGTCGCCCGCGTCCCGCGGGAATCCAAAGCGCAGACGTGTCTGCGCACTCCAGACCGATACCGCATCCTCACCATCTTGCCGATGGAACTCGCGACGCGCGTTCATCGAACGCGCGCTACTCCGGAGCTCGCGGCCGCCTGGCCGCGAGGCGACACCGGTCAGCGCCGCGCGCCCAGCCGGGCCGGTTCGATCACCCGGCCGCTGCCCGCCGCGACGAACCGGTCGCCGAAAGCGGCCTGGAACCGGGCGATGGCCCGGTCGCCGGTGCAGTGAGTGGGAGCGACGAAAGCCACGTTCCGGCTCCGGAAGGCGGCGATCACGGCATCGACGGCGGCGTCATCCAGACCGCCCAGGTGGAATCCGCCCAGCACCAGCCGGATCGGCTCCTTCCGCAGGGCGCAGGCCCGATCCACCATCTCGACGACGCCCGGATGCGCGCACCCGGTGATCACCACCAGCCCGTCGGGCGTGTCCAGCACCAGCGCCTGCTCCGGGATGCGCCGGCCCAGGGCGCCGGTGGTCCACACCCCCGGGCAGAGCTCCGTCGGCTCGTCCAGCGGCCTCAGCGCGGCCCCGGCCTTCCGGACCGCGGGGGCGAGCGCCGACGCAAAGGCACCCAGGGGACAGATCGTCGCCTGTGGCGCCGCCGCCAGGGCCGCGGCCAGCCCGCCGATGTGGTCGTGGTGCTCGTGGGACAGCACGACCCAGCCGACCGCGCCCAGGTCGACGCCGAGCCGCCGGGCGTTCTCGGCCAGGACGGCCGCGTCCGGCCCGGTATCAAACAGGATCGGGGCGGGTCCGGCGTTTTCCACCAGGCAGGCGAAGCCCCAGCGGCCCTTCGTGCCGGGCGCGTGGGCGGTGTTGTCCACGAGCACGGTGAGTTTCAGTCCGGCGGCGGCGCTCCAGCCCGATGCGGTGAGCATGAGCGCGCCCCACAGCGCGAACAGGATCCCTTTCATGGCACCTCCCGACCGGATCGGAACGAGCCGCCTCACCGGCGGCGGGGCGGCTGATGTCCCATGGTACGGCCGGCGGGGCGGATTGTTTCTCCGCCCGGGCGCCGGTGCACGTGCCGCCGCCGGTCAACCTTTCGGCCCCGGCGGCATCCTAATAACCGGCGCCGCCACCGCTTCCCGGCTTGGAGCCCGGCGGCAAATCTGCGATAATGGCGGGTCGCCGATCCTCGGCCCGAGAGGCAGCATGAACACGAACAACATCCCATCCGCAGTTCCCGGCCGGCCGCAAATCCCGCGTCGGACGCAGGGCGCGGCCTGGCGCGCCGCGCTGGCCGCGGGCGTCCTGCTGGCGCTCTTGGGCGCCGCCGTCCCCGCCGTCGCCCAGAAGAAAAAAAGTGATCCGAAGGCGGCGCAGAAAGAAGAGCGGGCCATGCAGGAACGCTGGCGCAAGTGGATGGAGGAGGAGGTCGGCTACATCCTCACCGACGAGGAAAAGGCGCTCTTCAAGAAGCTCACCACGGACGCGGAACGGGACCAGTTCGTGGAGGAGTTCTGGCGGCGCCGCGACCCCGACCCGCGCACCGCCGAAAACGAATACAAGATGGAGTACTACCGCCGCATCGCCTACGCCAACGACCGCTACGCCTCCGGCATCCCCGGCTGGAAGTCGGACCGCGGGCGGATTTACATCACCCTGGGCCCGCCCGACTCCATCGAGACCCACCCCGCCGGCAGCTACTACGAAGGCGGCCTCACCAGCCACGGCGGCAGCACCCTGACCTACCCGCTGCAGGTCTGGACCTACCGCCGCATCCCGTGGATCGGGGACGACGTCCGGATCGAGTTCGTGGACAAAAGTTCCTCCGGCGCCTTCAAGCTCCTCAGCAGCCCGCTGGACCGGGCCGACACGTTCAACGCCATGACGACGCTGATGTCGGAGGAGATGTCGGCCTATTACGACCCCAGCGACATGGTCTACCTGCCCATCGGCACCAGCCGGCCCCAGGACCAGCTCTTCGATCGCTTCGAGCAGTACGCCGCCCTGCAACACGCGCCGAAGATCCGCTACGACGACCTGAAACAGCGGGTGTCGGCCCACGCCTATGCGCAATCCTTCCCGCTGGCGGCGCAGGGTTATCCGCTCTGGATGATGCCGGAACGGGCGGTCGTGCCGCTCAGCGTCGAAGTGGACAACCGGCACCTGCGCTACGAACAGAAGGACGACCACTACCAGGCCCGGCTCAACGTCTACGTCCTGATCGAAGCCCTCGACGGGCGTATCGTGGCCGAGTTCGACGACGACACCGTCTCGGCCTACACCACCGAGACCTTCGACCAGCGCCTGACCGAGAAGACCGTCTACCAGCGGTTCGTCCTGCTCCCCGCCGGCCGGTACAAGCTGAGTCTGGCGGTCAAGGACACGGTCAGCGGCCAGGTGACGGTGCGCGAGCAGAGTCTCCACATCCCCGCCCTCCCCGCCGGGGAGCTGGCGCTGTCGGGGCTGATCCTGGCCCGGACCGTCCTGCCGGCATCCGCCAAGGACGATCCCGCCAACCCGTTCCTCATCGGCGCGTTCAAGGTGATCCCCAACGTCTCGGCGACATACCGCGCCGACGACCGGCTCGCCGTCTACGGCCAGATCTACGGGCCGGCGCGCGCCGAGGATTCGCAGCGTCCCCAGCTCAGCGTCCGCTTCGAGATCCGGAAGGGTGACGCGGTGCTGCTCACCGTGGAGGATCCCGCCGGCCGCTCCATCAAGCGCGACGGCCCCGACCGGTACGTGTTCATGCGGGGCTTGCCCCTGGAGGAGCTCGCGGCGGGGCGCTACGAGCTGCGCGTCACCGTGGAGGATGCGGTGGGCGGCGCCACGGCCTCAACATCAAGCCGGTTCGTCAAGGAGTGAGCCAGACGGACAGTGGTCCGGAGCGCGGCGGCTCGACGCCGCTCTGGATTCTGCAGTAGGCCGCGTCCGCCGGACGCGGCCCGCTGAATCCGCACGATCCATGGGATCTTATCGCTCTTTCCCGCGGCCCCGCCGCGCGAGCGGCGGCGGATTGTAGCCCGGACCGAAAGGTCCGGGTGCGCGGAGAGCGCAGGACATCTGCCAGCTCCGCAGGAGCGGCGGAAGGCGCAGTCGGAGAAATCCGCAACCGGCGATTCATCGATACACCAACCCGAACCCGGCGTCTGGATCCCGTCGCCGCTGGCGCGGCTGTCCCCGGCCGAATATTATCGTGGCCACCCGGGCCTCTCGGCCCGGGCTACATGCCGCGGCCGCCGGCGCGGCCGGGTCACGGGCACCACCCGACAAGGGAATCCGCCCCACGTGCCGTGACCGGACCTCGGCACCCGCGTCCCGCGGGAATCCAAAGCGCAGACGTGTCTGCGCACTCCAAACCGACACCGCATCCCAACGATCTTGCAGATTGAACTCACGGCCGCCAGGCCGCGAGGTACTTTCAGCACGCGTTCAGCGAACGCGCGTTACGGGCGCGCCCGGCGTCTGCGCGATGACCGAGCGCGCGGCGCGGTCCCAGAGCACCAGCCGCGACCGGCCGGCCGGCACCGGCACGTCCAGTCGATATCCGTCGACGTCCACCGCGCGCACGGCGTCGGCGGACGTTTCGTTCACGCAGATCACCAGCGCCACCCCCGGCGTCCGGAGCACCCGGGCGGTCATGGGCGCCTCCGCCGGTGCCGCCGGCGCCGCCGGCAGCCCGGCCGCCGCCAGGGCCCGTCCGTAGAGCGCCGCCAGGGGCGCCGCCTCGCGCGCCAGCTCCAGCGGCAGCGGCTCGTGCCAGACCGTCGCCGTGCCTTCACGGCGGGGCGAGAGCGCGGCCCGGAACCATTCCCCCTTCGTCTCGTCGAAGGTGGCCCAGCCGCCGTCGAGCGTCTCCCGCAGCGCCACGGGCCGGCCCGGGTCCACGAGTTCGAGCGCCGCCAGCGCAGCCGGCACGCGGCCGTACGGGTCGCCCATCACCGCTCCCGTCACCAGCACCCGGGCGCCGGCCGCGGCCGCCGCCTGCAGGGCGTGCGCGGCGGACTCGTCGATGAGTTCGGGCACCGGCGCGATGACCAGCCGGGCGTGTTTCAGCCGTTCGGAATCCAGCCGCAGGTCGGCCAGCGCCGTGGGCACCACGCCGAACCGGTCCGCAAGCACCCGCACGGCACGGCGGGTGGCCGCCGCCGGCTGGGTCCGTCCCGAGAACATCCGGGCGTGGGGCAGCACGAGCACCACCGGATCGGGCTCCCAGTCATCGAGCCGCGGCGCCGCGACGGCGAAGAAGGCGGCGAACTCGCGCAGCACCCGCAGCTCCGGCTTGGCCGTGCCGTCGGGCCGGATGCAGCCGATCACCGCCTCGTTGTCCAGCGGCTGGTACGGATTGACGTTCCACGCCCACTGCACGGCGCCGGCGGCGCGGCCGGCGAAGGCCAGCGCGTACTTGCGCTCGAGCAGGCGGGCCGCCGCCTCGGGCGTGCGCCAGGGGAAGCCGTCGGGGTCCTCCAGGCGCATCATCCCGGTCTCCTGCACCAGGCACGGCTTCTCCGGCACCTTGGACACCACCGCGTCCCACAGCAGGTCGTCGTTGCTCCACCAGGTGTGGATGGCCGTGTAATCCACCGCCTCCCAGTGGAACTGGGGCGACGGGCTCAACGTGGCGCCGGCTTCGTCCTGACCCAGGGTGACCAGGGCGTCGCCGCCGGCGGTCCGGAGCACCGCGCGGAGCCGCGCCGCCCAGCCGGCCACCGCTTCCTGGGTGAAGAGGCGGAAGTCGAAACCCTTGGCGGGCACCCGCTCCTCGCGCACCATGGCCGGCGCCAGGGCGGCCGCCGCGGGCACGGCCAGGGGCGCGGGCCCGGCGTCGCGCCAGCGGTCGCGCGCCGCCGGCACCGCCGCATCGCCGTGGCGCCGGCGCACCCACTCGGCCCAGGCGGCCGCCTCGAAGGCGTCCCCGATGGGCCGGTTGGTCCAGAGCGCGTCGGCGGGCGCGTACGACGGCTCGTTGATCAGGTCCCAGTGGATCCAGCCCACTCCGCGGTAGCGCGAGGCGACGAGTGTGAGCAGCGCCTCCTGCCCGGCCAGGGAGCGGGGATCCAGGTACGGGTTGTCGCCGCCGTAGAGCGGCGGACGGAAGGCAAAGAAGGTGAAGCAGACCGCCAGGTCGTGCCGCGCCGCGGTGAGCACGAAGGCATCGATGGCGCGCAGGGCGTTCTCGTCCACGGCGCCCGGGTCGGACATCAGGCGGCCCCAGCCGGTCCAGAGCCCCGTCCGGATGAAGTTGACGCCGGCGCGCCGCATGGCCGCCATGTCCCGGTCCCACACCGCAGGGTTCGGCTCGAACAGGAACTTGCGGTGGACGTCGCCGGCCATGTAGGTGGTTCCCACCACCGGAAAGACGCGGCCGTCGCGCCGGAGCCAGTCGCGCGAGGCGGTCAGCCGCGGCCCGCTCCGGAGCAGCGCGTCGTCCCGCACCCAGAAGCCGCCCTCGGTCGCGCCGGGGCTGCCGGCGGCATCCTCCAGCGTCACCGCCACACGGTACAGGCCGGGGGCCAGCGGCCGGTCGGGCCGGACGGCCAGCTCGCCGGTCATGAAGGTCGACGGACCGGCCAGCATCACGCGGCCGTTCCAAACCACCTGTCCGGCATCATCGCGCACCGCCACGGCGGCACTCGGCGCCGCCTCGCCGGCCGTCGCTCCCGGACGACGCACCGTGACGCGCACCCGGGGCGTCTCGCCCGGTTCCACGCACGCCGCCGCGGGGCGCACGGTCACCTCCTCCGCGCCGTCGAGCGCCCCGAGGACCATGGCCCGGATCAGCGGGGCCTGATGAACCGCGTCGCCCGTCGCCAGCACCCAGCGCCCGCCGGCGCCGGGACCGTGCAGGCGGTCGATCTCCAGCAGGGGGCAGGCGACCGGCACGCCGTCGGCATCGACCACGTGCGCCAGCGGCCGCAGCACCGCCTCGCGGATGCCCGCGGCGCCGTCCTCGCCCGGTGTGTCGGGTCGCGTGGCGAACCGCACGGTCAGGGCAAACGTCCGTGCCGGGAGCGGGACCGCCGGCCCGTCCCAGCCACCGCCGGCGGCGGGAGCGACAGTCAGGGCGCCGGCAGCGCCCCCGAGATCGATCACCTCGGCAGGCCCGATGAGCAGCGCGTGCGCAAAGGTCGGCTGGCGGACGCCCAACAACCAGCCGCCATCCGCCGCGCGGTACACCGGCTGGTGGAACGGCGCGCCCCCCAGCACCACCAGGCCGCCTCCGGCGTCAAGGAACGCGCGGATGGCGTCCCAGGCCTCCAGCGGGAAGGCGCTGCCGTACGGCAGAACGAGCACCGCGTGATCGCGCGCGTCGAGTCGCGCCGCCAACTCTGTCGGATCGTCGAAGCGATCGACCGCCAGGTCAGCCAGCGCTTCGGCCAGCACCGCCGGCGGCACCGCGGGGGCGTCCGTTGCGGGAAACCCATCGGCCTGGAACAGGGCGATCCGCCGGTCCGACGGTGCGGCCTGTGCCGCCGCCGCGGCTGCGAATCCGAACACGAGCGCCGCGGCCAGCACCGCCGCCACCCGGCCATTCCGTCTCCCTGCCTTTCTGTTCACGGATCACCCCCACTGGAAGTCGCACCCGGCGGAACCGGCCGACGACCGGGTCCGCCCACCGGAACTATTGCATCACGGGAGCATGCCCGGTTATTCTATGCCATCCGGCCGCCGCTGGCTAGACCCGATCCCGGACGGCCGTCGCCCGCGCGCATTTCGCCTGAACCCGCCCGCGGAACTGAACGTATGAGTAATCTCATCCCTTGGACAAGGAGCACGCAATGACCCGACGCCTGATGCTGCTCGCGGCCCTGTGCCTGGCCGCGCTCTGGACCGCGGCTGCGGCCGACGCGCCCCAGCTCTTCCGCAGTCCCACCCTCAACGCCACCCATATCGTTTTTTGCTACGCCGGCGACCTCTGGTCGGTGCCCCGCGACGGCGGAGAAGCCGTCCGCCTCACCACCGGCGACGGCATGGAAACCGCCCCGCTCTTCTCGCCGGACGGCCGGACCATCGCGTTTTCCGGCCAGTACGACGGCAACTGGGATGTCTTCACCATCCCGGCCGAAGGGGGCGTGCCCAAGCGGCTCACCTATCACCCCGAGCCGGACCTGGTGACGGGCTGGACCCCCGACGGCGCCGCCGTCCTGTTCGTGTCCAGGCGGGCCAGCTTCGCGCGCTCCAGCCAGCTCTTCACCGTGCCCAAGGAAGGCGGCTTTCCCACCCAGCTCCCCATCTACGAGGCCGAGGCGGGGAGCTACTCGCCCGACGGCCGGCGCATCGCCTACACGCCGCTCGCACCCGCCTTCACCGCCTGGAAGCGCTACCGCGGCGGCCGCACCAGCTACATCCGGATCGTCGGCCTCGACACCCTGGCCGGCGAGAAGATCCCCCGCGACAACTCCAACGACTACTACCCCATGTGGATGGGCGACACGGTCTACTTCCTCTCCGACCGGAACGGGCCGTTCACCCTGTTCGCCTACGACACCACCGCGCGCAAGGTCCGCCAGGTTATCGCGAACAAGGACTTCGATTTCAAGAGCGCCTCGGCCGGGCCGGGCGCCATCGTCTATGAACAGTTCGGCGGCCTGCACCTGTACGACCTGAAGACGGAGCGCAGCCGGCGCGTGGCCATCACCCTGCGGGGCGACTTCCCCGAGGTGCGGCCCCGCTGGGTCAAGGCCGCCGGCCAGATCCGCAACGCCGCCCTGTCGCCCACGGGCGTGCGGGCGGTGTTCGAGGCCCGCGGCGAGATCGTGACCGTCCCCGCGGAAAAGGGGGACAGCCGCAACCTGACCCGCACTCCCGGCGTGCACGAGCGCTCGCCGGCGTGGTCCCCCGACGGCGCCCGCGTCGCCTACTTCTCGGACGAATCGGGCGAGTACGCCCTGCACGTCGCCGACCAGCGGGGCGCCGCGCCCGCCCGTAAAATCGCCCTGGGCGAGCCGCCGTCGTTTTTCTACGACCCCCTCTGGTCGCCCGACAGCAAGAAGATCGCGTTCACCGACAAGCGGCTGAACATCTGGTACGTGGACTTGGACAAGGAGCAACCGGCGCCGGTCAATGTGGACACCGACAAAATTTACAACCGCCGCAACGACCAGACGCCCGCCTGGTCGCCCGACAGCCGGTGGATCGCCTACTCCCGCCTGCTGGACAACCGGCTGGCGGCCATCTTCGTTTACGGGCTCGAGGACGGCCGGAACCACCAGCTCACCGACGGCATGAGCTACGCCCAGTACCCGGTGTTCGACAAGAGCGGCAAGTACCTGTTCTTCGTCGCCTCCACCAACGTGGGCCCCACCCAGGGCGAGGGACTCTCATCGCTGGGCCGTTCGGCCACGAGCAGCGTCTACGCGGCGGTGCTGAAGAAGGACCTCCCGTCGCCGCTGGCGCCCGAAAGCGACGAGGAAAAGGTGACCGAGGAGAAGCCGGCGGACAAGCCGGCGGACGGTGCCAAGCCCGGGTCCGAGCCCGCCGCCGAGGGCCAGCCGGCCTCCGCAGGCAAGTCCGGCGACGCTGCGGCAACCGACCAGCCGGCAGAAAAATCGACGGACAAAGCAGCCGCCAAAAACGGTGGCAAGCCGGGCGCCGAACCGCCGAAGGTGGAGATCGACTTCGAGGGGATCGCCACGCGGATCGTGGCCCTGCCCGTCCCGGCCCGCAACTACGTGGGGCTCGCCACCGGCAAGGCCGGCGCGCTGTTCCTGTCCGAGGCGGCGCCGTTCAACCCGTACCAGCCGGGGCCGTCGGCGGTCACCGTCCACCGGTACAACCTGGAGAAGCGGAAGGAGGAGAAGGCCTTCGACGGCGTGTCGTACTTCACCCTGTCCGCCAACGGTGAGAAGGCCCTGGTGCGGCAGGGACCGCGCTGGTCCATTTTGCCGGCGATGATGCCGGGCAAACCCGGCGAGGGCGGCCTGAACCTGGACCGGCTGGAGGTCTGGGTGGATCCGCCGGTGGAGTGGCGCCAGATGTACCGCGAGATCTGGCGCGGCGAGCGCGACTTCTTCTACAGCCCGCAGCACCACGGCCTCGACCTGGCCCGGGCCAAGAAACGGTACGCGCCGTTCCTCGACAGCGTGGTCAGCCGCTGGGACCTCAACTACCTCTGCAACGAGATGCTCGGCGAGCTCACCGTGAGCCACCTCTTCGTGGGCGGCGGCGACACGCCCGAGGTCAAGCGCGTGCCGGGCGGACTGCTCGGCGCCGACTATTCGATCGAAAACGACCGTTACCGCTTCGCCCGCGTCTACACGGGCGAGAGCTGGAACCCCCAGTTGCGGGCCCCGCTGTCGCAGCCGGGCGTGAGCGTGGCCGCGGGCGAGTATCTGCTGGCCATCAACGGAACGGACCTCCGGCCGCCGCAGGACATGGACGCGCTCCTGGAGGCCACGGCCGGCAAGTCGGTCACTCTCAAGGTGGGCCCCGAGCCGGACGGATCCGGCGCGCGCGAGATCACGGTGGTGCCCGTCGGGAGCGAGTCCGCCCTGCGCCACTTCGCCTGGATCGAGGACAACCGCCGCAAGGTGGGCGAGATGTCCGGCGACCGGATCGCCTACGTGTACCTGCCCGACACGTTCATGGGCGGCTTCACCTACTTCAACCGCTACTTCTTCGCCCAGCTCGACAAGCAGGCCGTCCTCATCGACGAGCGCTACAACGGCGGCGGCGCCCTGGCCGACTACGTGGTGGACTACCTGCGCCGCCCGCTGCTGAACTACATCGCGGGTCGCGAGGGTGTCGACGACGTCATGCCCTACGGCGCCGTGTTCGGACCCAAGGTGATGCTCATCAACGAGTACGCGGGCTCCGGCGGCGACGCCATGCCGTACTACTTCAAGAAGCTGGGCATCGGCCCTCTCATGGGCAAGCGGACCTGGGGCGGCTTGGTCCGGGCCGGCCGCATGCCGGTGCTCATGGATGGCGGCTCCGTCTCCGCACCCGACGCGGGGCTCTGGAGCGAAACCGGCGAGTGGATCGGTGAAAACACCGGCATCGCCCCGGACGTTGAAGTGGATCAGGACCCGGCCGCCGTCAAGGCCGGCCGCGATCCGCAGCTCGAGCGGGGCGTGGAGCACCTACTGAAGGAGCTGGAAAAGAATCCGCCCAGGAAGCACGAGCACCCGCCGTACCGGGACTACCAGCAGGACAAGCACTGGCCGAAATAGGACGAAACTCGGGGCTCGAGGCTCGGGACTCGGGACTCGGGACTCGAGGTCTGCAGCAGAGCTTTAGTTCACAGGTTTGAAGGTTTGAAAGTAAGAAGGTTCGCAAGTTCGCAAGTTCGCAGGTTCGCAAATTCGCAAGTTCGCAGGTACGCAAGTTCGCAGGTTCAAAGGTTCGTAAGTTCATGGGAAGTTCAGGGAGACGGGATTCGGTCCCGTCTCCCTGTTTTCTTTTTTGGTCATTTCTGACGGTGAATCGGTGAATCGGTGAATCGGTGAGTCGGTGAATCGGTGAATCGGGAGACGAGAGACGGTAGACGGGAGACGGGAGACGTAAGACGGGAAGCATCAGATAAACGGGAAGACTCGAACCGCGAACCCCGAACCGCGAGACCCGAATTCCGATTTCCGAATTCCGAAAGCTGATGTCCCCATTTCGGGAACGAGACTCTAGCCTCGAGTCTCGGTTACGATTACGAATTACGATTACGATTACGAATTACGATTACGAATTACGAGCACGAAGGAGCTGTATCTCCTATCTCCTATCTCCTATCTGACATAAGACGGGAAGCATCAGATAAACAGGAAGACCCGAACCGCGAACCCCAAACCGCGAGACCCGAAATCCGATTTCCGAATTCCGATTTCCGATTTCCGAAAGCCGATGTCCCCATTTCGGGAACGAGCCTCTAGCCTCGAGTCTCGATTACGATTACGATTACGATTACGATTACGAATTACGATTACGAATTACGAGCACGTAGGAGCTGTATCTCCTATCTCCTATCTCCTATCTCCTATCTCCTCACTGTTCACCGTTCACCGTTCACCGTTCACTGTTCACCGTTAACCATTTCTCGAACCACCCCTTCACCTCGCCGTACCAGAACAGCGAGTTGTTGGGCTTGAGCACCCAGTGGTTTTCGTCCGGGTAGTAGATCAGCCGGGAGGGAACACCCCGCGCCTGCAGCGTCTGGAACAACTCCAGGCCGTTGCCCGGATAGACGCGGTGGTCGCGTTCGCCGTGGACCACCAGCGTGGGCGTCTTGAAGCTGCCGGCAGCCAGGTGCGGCGAGGTGTGCCGCAGCACCGCCTCGTCCTCCCAGAAGTGGGGGTTGTTTTCGGCCCGCTCACCGGCTCCGTAATCGCTGGCATACTGGGTGTAGAGGTTGTAGACCGCGGCGTGGGCCACCAGCGCCTTGTACGGATTGGGTCGTCCCAAAACGACGGAGGCGAGATAGCCGCCGTAGCTGGCGCCGGCCGCCACCATCCGGTCCGGGTCCGCCAGCCCCTGGTCCACCAGCCACTCGGTGGCCCGGATCACGTCCTCGTACGGCCGGTCCGCCCAGTTGCCCAGGATGGACGCGGTGAAGTCGTTGCCGAAGCCGCTGGAGCCGTGAAAATTCGGCCAGGCGCAGACGTAGCCCCAGCCGGCGAACACCTGGGCGTTCCAGCGCCACTGGAACATGTCGGTGATGGCGCCGTGCGGGCCCCCGTGGATGAGCATCATCAGCGGCCGTTTCTGGTCCGCCTTGTAGTCCGGCGGCAGGATGACCCACATCTGGATGGTCGCGCCGTCGGCGCCGGTGTAGCTCACGTTGCGCACCTCGCCCCACCGCACGCCCTCGAGCACCACGTCGTTGAACGTGCTGACCTTTTCGGTCCGCCGCTCAGCCACCGCGACGCGGACCAGCGTGGGCGGCTCGCAGAATCCCTGGCGCAGCGCCAGCAGGAACGCGCCGTCGCGCCCCACCACCAGATCGCTGTGGGTGCCGCCGGCCGTGAGCCGGGTCATGGCGCCGCCGGGCAGGTCTATGGCGTAGACGGGCATGTCGCCACGCTCGTCGGCGACGAAGAACAGACGCCGCCCGTCGGGGGCGAACCGCCAGTCGCTGCACGAGTAGTCGAACCCGGCGGTCAGCTCCCGGTGGCTTTCGGTCCGGAGGTCGTGGAACATCAGCCGGGTGCGGTCACCGTAGAAGCCTTTGATGAGCTGGCGGCCGAAGACGACGCCCGCGCCGTCGGGGCTGTAGACCGGGCTGAAGTCGCCCTGGGGGTTGTCGGCGGTGATGTTCCGGGCGGCCGTCTCGCCGATCCGCAACCGGTAGACGTCCAGGTTGGAGGCCAGGTCGGGCCGCGGCGAGCTGTCGGCGGTGAAGGCGATCTCGTCCCCCCGGGGCGAGATGTCGTAGCTCGCGGCGCCGTTACTCCGATAGGGCAGTTCCAGTCCGCTGCCGACGGTCAGGGCCGTCGGCTCGCCGCCCTTGATCCCCACCTGGAACAGGTGGGCCTGGCGGTCGTCGATCCAGTGGTCCCAGTAGCGCATGCGAGCCGTGTCGTAGACCATCGCGCTGACCGTGCGCCCGTGGCGCTCCTTCAGGCGCCGGCCCTGCTCCGCCCACGCGGCGAGTTCCGGCCAGATCCGGCTGACGAAGGCCAGCCGGGTGGAATCGGGGAACCAGCGGATGCCGTAGACGCCGGTGGGCACGCTCGTCAGGCGGCGCGCCTTGTTTTTCCCCCGGGGCACGAGGTAGACCTGGGGCGCGGTGTCGCCCTTGCGCTGCGCCACGAAGGCGAGCCAGCGGCCGTCGGGGCTCCAGGCCGGCTCCGACTCCGCGCCCGGCGCGGCGGCCAGGGCCCGCCCCTTCCCGCCCGCCGACGGTACCTGCCATAGATCGGTGTCGGCCGCGTCGGACTTCATGTCGAAGCGCGTCACGGCCAGAACCGCCGACGCGCCGTCCGGCGCGAGCGCCGGCGCCGCCAGGCGGGCGAGCCGCCACATCCGCTCGGCCGTCAGTGGCGCCGCGTCGGCCGCCGCCGCTGACTGAACGATGAGGCCGAAGCAGATCCAGCCGATGATCAGACCGATCCGTGTTGCGCGCATGGTCCCACCTCCAGAAATTCAGAACCGTTCCAAACGGTCGATCGTCCAGCCGGACAGGCCCCCGGTTCAGGGGGCGGTCCGCGCGTCGGCCGTCCGATTGAAATACTCCAGACTGAAAATGTCGAGGAGCGTCAGGAAGATGGCCGCCACCATCGGGCCGATGATGAAGCCCATGAGCCCGAACACGGCGATGCCGCCGATGGTGGAGAAGAAGATCATCAGGTCGTGCATCTTGACGTCCCGGCCCACCAGCCGCGGACGCAGCAGGTTGTCCACCGTGGAGACCACCCCCACGCTGACGGCGATCACGGCGATGCCCGTCCACACGTCGCCGCCGATGATCCGGATGATCCCCGCCGGAATCAGCACCATTCCCGTGCCCACCATGGGCAGCGCCGCCAGCACCAGCATCACCACGCTCCAGAGCAGCCAGTGGTCGTACCCGAACGCCAGTAGGGTCAGGCCGCCCAGCGTGGCCTGGACGAGCGCGATCACCAGCGTCCCCTTGACCGTGGCCCGGGAGATGGCGGCGAAGCGCTCCAGCAGCAGCCGCTTGTTGCCCTCGCTCAAGGGGAGCAGCCGCTGGACCCGCTCGAGGATGCCCTCGCCGTCCCGCAGGAAATAGAAGATCGTGAAAAGCACGATGAACAGGTCCACCACCACGCCGAACGTCATCCGGGTGGTCCGGTTCAGCACTGTGGGGGCGATGGAACCGATGAATTTCGCCGTGTCAGCGACGACCTCGTCCCAGTCCACCTGCGACAGGTCCACCACGTTGAGGATCTTGGTCCGCTTGATCTCGCCCAGCAAGCCGGCGTCGCCCTCGCGCAGGACCTGACGGACCCGGGGCTCGAAGGTGCGGAAGACGTCGATCCCCTGCCGGATGACCAGGTTCATGACGAAGGCGATGGGAATCAGCAGGACGAGCAGGATGACGAGCGTGCAGATGATGGCCGCCAGGCCCCGCCGTCCCTTGAGCCAGCCGGCCAGGCGGCGCTGGAGCGGGTAGCAGAGAGTGGCGAACACCGCGGCGATGACCACGTGGAGCAGGAAGATCTGGATGACCCAGACGAAGGCGGCCAGGGAAAGCACGAACAGCGTCAGCAGAAAGAAGCGGCCGGCGCGCGGCTCGGCAACCAGCGGCGAGGACGATGAAGTCGGAGCCGGTCCGGCCGCCGGATCGGACGTCGGTCCGGTCACGGGATCGGCTGGCAGGCCGGGCGTCGGGTTGGGCGCGGTGGGTTCCATGGCGGCCTCCGAGTCTCAGATGGCGTCGGCTCGTACGATACCACAATCGGCGCCGAAATTCGAAGCCCGGGCTGAGGGAGTCGGTGAAGCGGTGAATCGGTGAAGCGGTGAATCGGTGAAGCGGTGAATCGGTGAATCGGTGAGTCGGTGAGTCGGTGAGTCGGTGAGTCGGTGAGTCGGTGAGTCGGTGAGTCGGTGAGTCGGTGAGTCGGTGAGTCGGGAGACGGGAGACGAGAGACGAGATACGTAAGACGAGAAGCATCAGATAAACGGGAAGACCCGAACCGCGAACCCGAATCCACGAGACCCGAATTCCGATTTCCGAATTCCTATTTCCGATGTCCGCATTTCGGGAACGAGCCTCTAGCCCGAGTCTCGAGCCTCGATTACGATTACGATCACGATCACGATTACGAATTACGATTACGAGCACGAGGGGGCGGAACGAGCCTCGAGCCTCGTGTTCTAGTATTGGTCCAGCGGCCGGATCTGCGACAGCGGCAGGTCGCGGAAGGCGGTGAGGCCGGCGTCGATCGCAGCCAGCAGGCGGTCCCGGTCGCGGCTGAGGATGCCGCGCAGCGGCAGGAAGTTCGAGGCGTGGTCGCTCCGGAACACAGCGCGGCGGCACCGCACGGCGCTGATGAACGCGCGCAGTTCGGCGAGCAAGCCGGCGGCGTCCAGCGGCTCGAAGCCGTCGCCGAACGCCGCCCGGAACCGGCGCCCCCCCGGCGGCAGGCCCAGCACCAGCGTGGAGATGTACTCGGGGTCCACGGCGCTCACCACTGCCGCTGAGCCGGCGGCGTGCGCGGCGCTCAAGTTCCGGCCGCCCAGTCCGTTGATGATCATGACCGAGACCCGCAGGCCGGCGGCCCGGGCCCGCCGCAGCGCCGCGACGGTGGACGCGGCCGTTTCACCTTTCCGCACCCGCGCCAGGACCTTATCGTCGCCCGACTCGATGCCGACATACACCAGCCGCAGCCCCGCCGCCGCCAGAGCGGTGAGTTCGGCATCGTTTTTCTCCTGGAGGTTGCGCGGTGAGGCGTAGGCGGAGACCCGCTGCAGCACGGGGAAATGGGCGCGGATCCGGGCAAGCACGTCCAGCAGGTGGCCCGCGTCAGCCGCCAGCGGGTCGCCGTCGGCGAGAAACACCCGGCGCACCGGCCAACCGGACCGGGCAGCGGCGGCGAGCCGGCCGTCGATCTCGGCCAGCGGCGCCAGGCGGAAGCGGCGGTCGGTGTACATCTCGCAGAACGCGCACCGGTTCCACGAGCAGCCGGCGGTCACCGGCAGGATGAGGGCGTCCGCCTCGCTGGGCGGCCGGTAGACGGGCGCCTCACGCATCCAGTTGGGCCAGCGCCTCAATGATCGAGGCTTTCTGCAACTGGTATTTGGCCAGCCGCTGGCGGTTTTCCTCCACCACTTCGGCCGGCGCGCGGGAGACGAAGCTCTCGTTGGACAGCTTCTTGCTGAAAATGGCGATCTCCTTCTCCACGCGCGCCAGCTCGCCCTGGAGACGCTGCCGTTCGGCGGCCTCGTCGATGACGTCGTGGACGAAGATCTGGATGCGCTCCACCACCACCGACGCGGCGCCGCGCGGCCGGGCGGCGGCCGGCTCCAGCCGCAGGTCGGCCACGCCGGCCAGGTGACGGAGGACGTGCGCCTCGGCGCGGAGCGACTCGAGCCGGTCTGCCGGCGGGCGCAGGGTGACGGTGAGCGGGGTGGTCGCCGCCACGCGCTGGGTGTTGCGCACCTCGCGGATGGCCGAGGTGAGCGCCTGCACCGTGGCAAACGCGGCCAGCAGCTCCGGGTCGTCCAGCGCCGGCGCGGGCTGTGGCCACGGCGCGGTGACGAGCAGGGGCGCGGCGGTTTCCGGCGCGAGCCCGGGAAGCCCGCGCGCCGGCATCACCTCGTTGAGTTCCTGGTACAGCCCCTCGGTGATGTACGGCACCATGGGGTGGAGCAATCGCAGCACCACGTCGAGGCAGTGGCCCAGCACCTGGCGGGCCGTGTTCGCGGACGCCGCGTCCGCGCCCTGCAGGCGCGGCTTGATCAGCTCCAGGTACCAGTCGCAGAGCGCGCCCCACATGAAGTCGCGCGCCGCGCCGACAGCCACGCTGGGGTTGTAGTCCTCCAACCCGGCGGTCACCGCGCGGACCGCCTGGTTGAGCGACGCCAGGATCCAGCGGTCCTCCAGCGCCAGCGCCTCCCGCCGCAGCGGCTCCGGCCGGACACCCGCCAGGTTGCCCAGCGCGAAGCGGGCGGTGTTCCACAGCTTGGTGCAAAAGCGCCGGCCCTCGAGGAAGCGCTCGCTGACCATCTTGGCGGTGGGGATGTCGGGCATGGTGCCCAGCACGTCGAACTCCTGCTGACAGCCGCCGCACAGGTAGGTGAACACGCTCCGGCCGTGCCGCGTCTCCGCCAGGTCGTTGTGGTGGGCGCAGTGCGGACAAATGGCGGTGACCGGCAGCCGGATGTCCTGAGTGCCCGTCTGCATGTCGCAGAGAATGTACCGCATGGCGTCGGTGCCGTACTCCTCGATGATGTCCACGGGATCGATGCCGTTGCCCTTCGACTTGCTCATCCGTTCGCCCTTGCCGTCGAGGATGTTCGCGTGGATGAACACGTGGCCGAAGGGGATGTCGCCGAGGTTGTACAGCCCCATGATCACCATCCGCGCCACCCACAGGGTGATGATGTCGCGGGCGGTGACGAGGCAGGAGCCGGGGTAGTAGTAGTCGAGGCAGTCGGTGCGGCCGTCGGCGGCCCCGAGCGGCGCGCCCCCCTCGGTGTCGGCGGTGGCCGGATCGGGCCAGCCGAGCGTGGAAAACGGCCAGATGGACGAGGAGAACCAGGTGTCGAGCACGTCCTCGTCGCGGCGGTAGCCGAGACCCTCGAGGGCGGCGACGAGCGCCGGGTCGTCATCGAGCAGGGCCACGTCCACGAGGCAGGGCGCTGTCGGCGCCCCCGTCAGGCCATCCGCGTCGGCGGCGGCGCCGACGCGCACCGACCGCTCCGCCTCGGGCAGGAACGCCCGCACGGCGGCCAGGTCGGGCCGGTTCAGCACGGCGGCAAATCCCGGTTCCGCCAGCGCGGCGGCCAGGGCGCCGAGCGTGGTCCGGAGCGACCAGACGGGGATGCGGTGTCCCCACCAGAGCTGCCGGCTGATGGGCCAGTCGCGCTTCTCGCCCAGCCAGTCGCAGTAGGTCTTGACGAACCGCTCGGGGTGGAAGCGGACGCGGCCGTCGGCCACCGCGTCCAGGGCCGACTGCACCAGGCCGGGCGCCGTGAACGCTCCGGGCGTGCCGCGACCCATGGCCACGCCGCCGGGCACGTCGCCCATCCGGATGAACCACTGGTCCGACAGGTACGGCTCGATGGGCGTCTTGCTCCGGTCGCTGTGGCCGATCTCGATCTCGCGGTCCTCCACCGCCCCGAGCAGCTCCTGCGCCTTGAGATCGTTCACCACGTGCTCGCGGGCGATGAAGCGGTCCAGTCCCTGATAGGGGCCGGCGTTGGCGTTGAGGGTGCCATCGGGGTTGAGGATGTTGATGATGTCGATCGCCGCGCGGTGTCGCATCCAGACATCGTAGTCGTTGGGGTCGTGGGCCGGGGTGATCTTGACGCAGCCGGAGCCGAGACTCGGTTTGGCCCACTCGTCGCAGATGAGCGGGATGGGCCGGTTCACGAGGGGAAGCATCACCTTCCGGCCGGCCCGGGCCATGTCGCGGAGCGCCAGCAGGCGGGGCAGCACGGTGCGCCGGCGTTCCTCCAGAGCCTCGATCTGCGCGCGCAGAGCGGCCTGCTCGCGCGCCGGGGCGGCGACCAGCTCATGGTTCAGCGCCACGATCTCGGCGTCAAGCGCGGCGTCGGGTTCCGGGTGGACGGCCACCGCGGTGTCGCCCAGCATGGTCTCGGGCCGGGTGGTGGCCACCTCGACGTGATCCGGCTCGCCCGGCTGCGCGTCGATCACCGGGTAGCGCAGGTGCCAGAAGTGGCCCTGGACCGTCTCGTGGTACACCTCGTCGTCGGAGATGCTGGTGCGCAGGAACGCGTCCCAGTTCACCAGCCGCTTGCCGCGAAAGATGAGACCGTCTTCGAACATGCGGAAGAAAGTGTGGCGGACGGCCCGGGAGCAGACCTTGTCCATGGTGAAGCGCTTGCGGTCCCAGTCGCAGGAGCAGCCGATGCGCATGAGCTGCTCCAGGATCCGCGCCTGGTACTGGTCCTTCCAGGCCCAGATCCGCTCCACCAGGCCTTCGCGGCCCACGTCGTGCCGGGTAAGCCCCTCGAGCTCCTTCAGCCGCTTTTCCACCACCGCCTGCGTGGCGATGCCGGCGTGATCGGTGCCGGGCATCCACAGGGTGTTGTCGCCCAGCATCCGGTGCCAGCGAATGAGCACGTCCTGCATGGAGTTGTCCATGGCGTGGCCCATGTGCAGGGCGCCGGTGACGTTGGGCAGCGGCATCATGATGACGTAGCGGCGGTCGCGCGGCCTGTCGTCGGGCACGGCGTGGAAGGCGCCGGCGGCGAGCCACATGTCGTTGACGGGCTTTTCGATCTCTGCCGGCTCGTATGTCTTGGAGAGGGTGAACTTGCTGCTCATGGTCGCTTCCTCAAGAGAATAAAGAGGGTTACTCTACTCCAGCCGCCCGGCAAATGCAAGGTTCGGGGTTCGAGGCTCGAGGCTAGAGGCTCGAGGCTAGAGGCTCGTTCTCATTTGTTGAGAGTTGAGGGTTCGTGCTCGTAATCGTAATTCGTTATCTTAATCTTAATCGTGATCGTAATCGAGGCTCGAGACTCGAGGCTAGAGGCTCGTTCCCGTAACGCGGACATCGGCCTTCGGACATCGGACATCGGGTAGACCGTCTTCACCACAGAGGCCACAGAGGACGCAGAGTCTTTTTATGTTCTGAACCCTGACCGAGAGCCGTCTCCCGTCTCCTGATCCACCGACTCACCGACTCACCGATTCACCGATTCACCGACTCACCGATTCACCGACTCACCGACTCACCGATTCACCGCCCGCCAAATGACCAAATCATGTTTGTACATGTCTGATGATTAATGAATTGCTTTGTGATCTTCGTGTCTTTGTGGTGAATCCGCTTTCGTCACCAGCTTTCCCGCCGGCGCAACTCGGTGACATGGGCGGTGTGGTGGCGGCCGTGCCACGCGTAGAGGGCCAGCAGAAAGTCCAGGGTCAGGGTGGCCTGGCGCTCGGGATGATAGACCGTGCGCCGGAAGTCCGCCGGCGCCATGGTCCGCATCAGCATGGCCCAGCGGCGGTGCAGCGCGTCCAGCAGGGTGAGCGACAGCTCGCCCGGCGCCGCGAGGGCATCGGGCGTCTCGGCCCAGCGCGCCTCGGCGTACGGCTTGATGGCGGGGTTGTCCTCGGTGAGCGCCAGCTTGAAGCGGGCGAAGGCGTTGAGGTGGGCGTCGGCCAGGTGATGGACCACCTGGCGGATCGTCCAGCCGCCGGTCCGGTACGGCGTACCCCACCGCAGCGGGTCGAGGCCGGCGACGGCCTCGCGGATCTGCAGCGGCAGGACGGCGATCGCCTCGATGAGCGCGGCGCGCCGCTCCGGAGTGAGGGGGTCCTCCGGGGTGAACGGGCCGATGGGATAGCGCAGATCGGTGTCAGTCATGGGATCTCCTTCAAATAAATGTTGAGAGTTGAGAGTTGAGAGTTGAGGGTTCAGGAAGGTTGAGAAAGAACACTCAACACTCAACACTCAACACTCAACCCTCAACTCTCAACGCTGGCCACCTGCCGGGCTGGCAGAATCGGGTCAGTCGACGGCGACCATGACGCTGGACGCCTTGATCACGGCGTAGGCCGGTTTCCCCACCGCCAGGCCCAGACGGTCGCAGGCGGTCTTGGTGATGATCGCAACCACCTCGACCCCGTCGGCCAGGCGGATGACCACTTCCATGTTCACCGCGCCGGCGTGGATCTCCTGAACCGTACCCTTGAGGACGTTACGGGCGCTGAGTTTCATGTCCGCCTCCTTGTTGTTTTCTTATTGGATGCCGCGTCCGCATCGGAGGTGTCGCCCCCGCGGGCGCGTCGCCGCACCACCGAAGGTTTCGGCCGCGTGTTGACGGTGAGCCGGAACACGTCGGGGCGGGCGTAATGGCCGGCCACGTCGAAGTCGAACTTGCCCCGGACCACCTCGCCGAGATCCAGTTCGGCCCACAGGATCCCTGCCTGATCCCAGAGCGGGCCGGCCAGCACCTCGCCGAAGGGCGACACGATAGCACTGCCGCCGCGGCAGAGGGTTTCGGGCTGCCCGTCGAGATCCTCCAGGCCGGGAATGCCCGGCGGGTACATGGCCCGGGTGACGTACTGGTTGGCCCCCAGCACGAAACAGCGTCCCTCGCAGGCGATGTGGCGGAGCGTGGCCTGCCAGGTGTCGCGCGCGTCGGCGGTGGGCGCCAGGTACACCTGGACCCCCTGGGCGTAGAGCGCCATCCGCGCGAGCGGCATGTAGTTCTCCCAGCAGATCAGGCCGCCGATCCGGCCGAGCGGGGTGTCGCGGACCGCGAGGGTGCTGCCGTCCCCTTCCCCCCAGATCAGCCGCTCCGTGCCGGTGGGCTTCAGCTTGCGGTGGACGCCCAGCAGCCGTCCGTCGGCGCCGAAATGCAGCAGCGAGCAGTAGAGCGTGCCGCGCCCGCCGGCGCCGTCGCGCTCCACCACGCCCACCGCCGCCTGGACGCCCGCCGCGCGGCACGCCGCGCCGAGCGCGTCCACTGCCGGTCCGGGCACCTCCACGGCGTTGTCCCAGCAGAGTTGCCACAGGAGCCGCCCCGCCGCGCTGCGGTTCCCCACGCGCGTGCCGAAGCCCAGTCCCCGCGGATAGCCGGGCACGAACGCCTCGGGGAGCAGCACCAGCCGGGCGCCGCCGGCGGCCGCCTCGCCGATGAGCCGGACCGCCTTCGCCGTCGAGGCGTCACGGTCGAAGAGCGCCGGCGCGGCCTGGACCACCGCCGCCCGGAAGTGGATGAATGCGTCGCTCATGGTTGTCCTCGCTGGCGCCCGCCGGCGTGCGTCGCCGGCCGGGCCACCGTCAGAAATCCTCCACCACCCGGCCGTCGGCGCGCAAGACCACCTCGCCGGAATCCACCGTGTAGACCGGGTAGTGCCACGCGTCGAAATCCAGCAGCAGCACGCGGCGCCACCACGGGGCGGCGTAGTCCCGGACAGCCGGCGTGGCGGTGAACCGGTAGTGCCCGCCGAGATCCTCGACGCTGAGGGTATATTGGGTGTGTGGACCGGCGACGGTTCGAACCTTGTCCGTCTCCGCCCGGACGCCCGCCGGATCCCCGTACTGGGCCACGGCCACCAGGTGTCGCAGTCTGGCCCGGACCTCCCGTTCGAAATAGTGGTGCGGATGCCCGCCCCGCGGCATCAGGAAGACGAACAGGTACCAGAGCAGGAGCACGGCGCCGATCGCCGTCAGGGTGTTCCGCTGCCAGGGCTTCATGTCGTCCTCCGGCGGTGGAGAAGCCGCCCGGCGCAACCGGTCCGTCCGTCGGCCGCGGCGGCGATCACCTGGGCTGTTGCCATTCTACCCCAATTCCGCCCGAATCAAATGGCACTTCGCGGGATTCGCCAGTCTGGCCATGGGTTATTGAATATTGCTGGAATGCCATATTTTTCGAGACATCCGATGTGTCAAGCTGGATTATTAGTCATTTCGTTCGGAGAGTCACCTCAGCAGACGCTGATGACACAGAGATGGTTGATGGTTGATGGTTGATGGTTGATGGTTGATGGTTGATGGTTGATGGTTGATGGTTGATGGTTGATGGTTGATGGTTGAT
>ENA-ORXD01000208-ORXD01000208.1-sediment-metagenome-genome-assembly--contig:-NODE-208-length-91595-cov-19.869632_pt1 | contig 91595 bp, 81 predicted proteins | sample MGYA00237862_ERZ511471 | MGnify/ENA metagenome assembly ERZ511471
CATCAAGAAAGGACAACCGGATTGTCCACTTTTTTTCAACTGAAATCTTTACCAAGTACGCAAAAACCGGAAGAACCTTGTTTTTTGTCTAGACAATGGGGAGTACCTCACCCTCACCCAGGTTTCGTTGTACTTGATTCACCCTGGCTAACTTATTATGAGCCCGAAGGCGAAGAAGATAGCCTGGAAGGGACTGACTTAAAAGACAGATTCTACGAATACTTAGCTTATAAACACAATGACAGCCAAATAATCATTATCGAAAATCAGCCTCCTTCAGCAGATTTATCGGATAAAATCATGCTTACTGACTTTACAAAGAACCCATCTTTGGGCCGATATGGGTTCTTTCCGAGGTAGTTAATTTGCTGTGTGTTTTTCTTAATCTGTAATTATGTCAACTGCTATAGCGGAACAACGGATAACTATTTTCTGAGATAGTGTGACAATTAACAGCAGGAAGCTACTTCCGCCATAAAGACGGAAGCAGTTACGGCAGGGTTCTATGAGTCAGCTTTATGGGGACGGAAATATCCAAAGATGCAGCTCCTGACCGTGGCCGAACTGTTGGCCGGGAAGAAAATAGAAATGCCCCCGATCCAGCATGTCGGAGCGACGTTCAAGAAGGCATCGAAGGCGAAACCGGAAAGAGAAGACAATCAAGTAAACATGAACTTAAAGTTTAAGGGACAGAAGTTGAAAAAAGAAAAGAAGGACGTCACCGTCCAGGTCGATACGATCCGCGAGGAAATGCCGGCGGAGCTGAAAAAGAAGCTATTTCCGGACGAATCGCCGGATTCATGTCAAAACATGTCAACGGAAACGAAAAAAGGGCTACGAGAATCCTCGTAACCCCTTGATTTTGGTGGGCCCTGTCGGGTTCGAACCGACGACCTACTGATTAAGAGTCAGTTGCTGCTACCAGCTGAGCTAAGGGCCCTTTATTCTATATTTGAATTTCAATCGTTCCCTGGTGCGCCCGGTAGGAGTCGAACCTACGACCAACAGATTCGAAGTCTGCCACTCTATCCAGCTGAGCTACGGGCGCTTGTCCGACGCTTCAAAAGCCGGAGGTTGCTTATACCAGACTGCGGTCGATAATGCAAGGTCCGCGATTCCGTTCAGGGAAAGCAGCTTATTAATGTCTTTCTCGGCGGACGTCAAGGATTTTTTTCAAGTGACCCCGTTCCGGGAAAACTCGGCAATCTCCCCTTCCCCGTATCCCATTTCGGCAAGGATTTCAGCCGTGTGCTCGCCGAGGCGCGGGGGGGCGCTCCGGATGGTATTTTCATCTCCGGCAAAACGGACCGGGAAGGCCTGCTGCGGGAACTTCGAACCGCCGGGATTCTCGAGTTCGTACCAGAGTCCCCGGAAGCGGATCTGGGGGTCCGCCAGGGCCTCCCCGAGAGAATTCACCGGCGAGCAGCAGATCCGGTGATTCCCCAAGAGATCGATCCATTCCTCCCGGGTTCTTTCCTTCATGAGGCGGCGGACCTCCTCGATGATCTCCTCTCTTCCGGGGCTGGGAACGATGTGCTTCCGCGCCAGGTCTTCTCTCCCGGCGGCCCGGCAGAACTCCTGCCAGAATTTCTCCTCCAGGCACCCGAGGGCGATATGCTTCCCGTCCTTCGTCTCATAGATGTTGTAAAAGGCATAGCCGCCGCCCACGAGGGTCCTGCCCCTTTCGATGCCGGGAAGACCGGTCATGAATTGGGACATGACAAGACCGAGGAAGGGGGTCAGGCTGTCCAGAACGGCGATGTCCAGGTATTGCCCCCTCCCTGTTTTTTCCCGCCCCATGAGGGCCGCCAGGATTCCCAGGGCGGCCATCAGGCCCGCGCCGGTCCCCGCCACCTGGACGGCGGGCATGGCGGGAGGGCCGCCCTCCGTGCCGATGAGGTCGAGAACGCCGGACAGGGCCAGGAAATCGAGGTCGTGGGCCGGCCGTTTCCGATAGGGACCCTCCTGGCCGAATCCGGTCAGGGAGCAGTATACGATCCGTTCATTGATTTTCTTCACCTCTTTGTAATCGAGCCCGAGGGATTCCATCATTCCCGGGTTCGCCGATTCGATGAACACATCGGCCTTTTCCGCCAGTTTCATGAGGACTTCCCGTCCCCGGGGGTCTTTCAGATTCAGGGTCATTCCCTTCTTGTTCCCGTTCAGAATGGCGAAGTAGCTGCCCATCCCGTGGACGAGGGGAGGGACGGTCCGGAAGCCGTCTCCGGACCCGGGGGTTTCCACCTTGACGACCCGGGCGCCCAGGTCCCCGAGCATCTGAGTGCAGAGGGCTCCGGGAAGAAGCTGAGTGAGGTCGAGGACGAAGAGGCCCTCCAGGGGTTTGGTCATGAGAATCGATCTCCTGTCTTATTTCGAAAATAGCGTCGGCCGCCGCCCTGCCGTTCCGCAGCCGGATCTTCGGCCCCGCGGAACACATGAAAATTCAAGCCCTGATCCCGGACCATTCCAGCTGTTCGGAAAGCCAGAGGAGGTAATCGGCGCTCCCGGATTCAATGGGAAGAGCCACAATCTCGGGTACTTCGTAGGGGTGGACCTCCCGGATGGCCTTTTCGACCGGGGCATAAAGATCCCGGGCGGTCTTGATGGAACAGAGCCATTCCTCCGCCTTTTCCACGTTCCCTTTCCACCGGTAGACGCTTCCCATGGGACCGGTGACCTGAACGCAGGCGGCGAGGCCCTTTTCAACGAGGGTTTCGGCAATCCGGCCGGCGTCCTCCCGGGTCCCGGCGGTGGTCAGGATCATGAGATAAGGGGTCATGGCAGGCCTCGCATGTTCACTCATTATCCCCCCCAACGGGATTCCTCAGGTGGCAGGCCACGAGCCTGCCTTCCTCCGGATTCCCGAGAGGGGGGGCGACCCTGTCGCAGGGGTCGAACCGGTACGGGCACCGGGGATGAAAGGCGCACCCCGGCGGTGGATCGATGGGGCTCGGCACGTCGCCGCCGAGAAGGATTCTTTTCCGGTGGATCTCCGGATCGGGAACGGGGATGGCGGCGATCAGGGCTTCCGTGTACGGGTGGAGGGGCTCCCGGAAGATGGCGGAACTTTCCGCCAGTTCCACGATTTTCCCCAGATACATGATGGCGATCCGGTCGCTCATGTACCCCACCACGGCCAGATCGTGACTTATGAAAATATAGGTGAGATTGAATTCTTCCTGAAGACGTTTCAGGAGATTCAGGATCTGGGCCTGGACGGAAACATCGAGGGCCGACACGGGCTCGTCGGCGATGATGAGTTCCGGCTCCAGGGCGATGGCCCGGGCGATGCCGATCCGCTGCCGCTGCCCCCCGCTGAACTCGTGGGGATATCGCGACGCCTGGTCCCTGTTGAGCCCCACCATTTCGAGGAGGCGGCCGACCCGCTCCTCTTTTTCCCCGCCCCTGGCCAGACCGTGAATGGTGAGGGCTTCTCCGACGATCGACCGGGCGCTCAACCGGGGATTCAGGGACATGTACGGATCCTGAAAGACGAACTGGACCTTCCTTCGAAAGGATTTCAGGTCCTCCCCCCTGAGAGAAACCACGTCCCTGCCGAGAACGAGGACCGAGCCGGCGGTCGGTTCCTCCAGACGGACGACAAGCCGGCCCAGGGTGGTCTTTCCGCAGCCGCTCTCTCCGACGAGGCCGAGAGTCTCCCCCCGGTACAGGGCAAGATCGACGCCGTCCACGGCCCGGACAATTTTCCCATCGCCGGAAAGGAATCCCTTCCTGAGGGTGAAATGCTTCTTGACATTCCTCATTTCGAGGAACAACTCCCGGCCTGCGGGCCCGTTCAATGTCCCGGCGGTCATGATTCCCTCCGGCAGCGGACGAAGTGCCCCTCTTCACGCTCCACGAGGCGGGGTTCTTCTTCCCCGCATTCCCTCAAGGCCCCGGCGCAACGCTCCCTGAACCGGCACCCCGCGGGAAGATCGAAAAGGTCGGGGACACTGCCGGCGATGGCGGGCAAAACCCCCTTCCCCTCTCCGGCCGGCGCCAGGCGGGGGACGGAGGCCATGAGTCCCCGGGTATACGGGTGAAGGGGCCGGGCGAAGAGACGCCGGACCGTCCCGTACTCGACGATCTGACCGGCATACATGACGGCCGCCCGGTCCGCCGATTCGGCCACGATCCCCAGGTCGTGGGTGATCAGGACCACGGAAGTCCCTGTTTCCTCTTTCAGCTTCCGGATGAGGTCGAGAATCTGGGCCTGGACGGTCACGTCCAGGGCCGTGGTGGGTTCATCGGCCAGCATGAGCCGGGGCCTGCAGGCGAGGGCCATGGCGATCATGACCCTCTGTCGCATGCCGCCGCTCATCTGATGGGGATAGTTGCCGATTCTCTCGTCGGGAGAAGGGATCCGGACAAGCCGGAACAGTTCCAGAACCTCCCGGAGAGCTTCCTTCCGCGACATGCCGCGGTGCAGCCGGAGCACTTCGGCGACCTGGTCGCCCACGGCGAGAACGGGGTTCAGGGAGGTCATGGGTTCCTGGAAGATCATGGAGATGTCCTTCCCCCGGATGGCCCGCATTTCCCGTTCTTCCAAAGAGAGGAGGTCCCGGCCTTCGAAAAGGATCCTCCCGCCGGCATACCGGCCCGGCGGGACCGGGACGAGGCGCATGATGGAGAGGGACAGGACGGTCTTTCCGCACCCCGACTCCCCGACGACACCCAGGGTATCCCCTTTGTTCAGGCGGAGAGTGACGCCGTCCACGGCCCGGACGGTTCCGTCCCGGGTGTCGAAGAAGGTTTTCAGGTCCTGGATCTCGAGGATGGGGTCCATGGCGCTCCGGTCAGGAATCGGTCCCGGCCCTTTCCGGGCCTCCGGTCCACGAACGGAGAAGCTCCACGAGGAGCCTCACGGAAAATCCCGTACCTCCTTTGGGGATGTGAGGCCTGTCTTTCGTCGAAAAAGCCGGCCCGGCGATGTCCAGGTGGGCCCAGGGGATCTCCCCGGCAAACGTCTCCAGGAAAAGGGCCGCCGTAATGGCGCCCCCCTCACGGCCGCCGGTATTCTTGAGGTCGGCCACGTCGCTTTTCAGCCGTTCCCGGTATTCCCTGTAAAGGGGCATCTCCCAGACGGGCTCGCCCGTTTTTTCCGATGCTCTTCTGATTCTTCCGATCAGATCCCCGTCGTTTCCGAAAAGACCGGCCACCTCCGGTCCCAGGGCGACGACGCAGGCCCCGGTTAGGGTGGCCACGTCGATGACCGCCGCCGGGTCGAATCGGCCCGCGTAGGCCAGGGTGTCCGCCAGGAGAAGTCTCCCCTCCGCGTCGGTGTTGATGATCTCGACGGTCTTCCCCTTGAGGGACCGCACCACGTCCCCCGGCCGGGTGGCGCAGCCGCCGGGAAGGTTCTCCGCGGCGGGAACGATGGCGACCAGGTTCAGGGCAAGGCGGAGATCCGACGCCGCCTTCAGGGCGGCCAGGACCGCCGCGCCGCCGGCCATGTCGCCTTTCATCTCGTGCATCTTTTCCGCGGGCTTGAGGCTGATCCCGCCGCTGTCAAAGGTGATCCCCTTGCCCACGAGAACGACGGGCTTCGCCTTGCGGTCCCCTCCCCGGTACTCGAGGAGGATGAGCTTCGGCGGCTCTTCCGAGCCTTTCGCCACGGAAAGAAAGGCGTTCATGTTCAGTTTTTCCAGGTCCGATTTCTCCAGGACGGTGATTTCGATGGGCCTGTCTTCCGCCAGGGCCCCGGCCCGGGCGGCGAGAAGATCGGGGGTCATTTCGTTCGCCGGGGTGTTCACCAGGTCCCGGGCGTAAAGAACGGCCTCGGAAATGACTTTCCCGGATTCGAGGGCCTTCCCGGTCAGAGGGTTCCTGCCGGGCCCCGCTTCCAGAAAAGTGAAACGCCTCAGCTCGTTCTTCGGCTCGCTCTCTTTTTCCTTGTACCGGTCGTACCGGTAAAGACCGAGCAGGAGCCCTTCCGCCGCCGCCTGGGCGATATCCCCCGGGGGCGAGGGAACGGACCCCACATCCAGGGACAGGGCGGCGTCCGACACCCCCCTGTCGCGAAGCTGCCGCACCGTCCCGGCCACGCCCTCCCGGACTCTCTCCAGGTTGAATTCCTCTTTCTTTCCCAGGCCGAAGACGGCGATCCGGGGGCACCGGGTCTCCCCGCGGGAGTCCAGGACCGCTACCTGCCGGCGTCTGCCCTTGAAGGCTTCCTCGCCCAATCGTTTCACAAGCTTTCCCGAGAGTGCGGCGTCGATCTTTCCGGCACCCCCCTCCAGAGGTTTCATTCCCTCGAATACCCCCACCAGAACGGCCTGGGCGGTCACTTTCGCAGGGTCCTGTGTTTTAACGGTCCATTTCACAAAAAAGCTCCTTTCCCTTTCCTTGAGGAACAGCGTCTAAACATAGCGGCAGAGGAGAAAAATGTCAACGGATCACCCGAGTCCCCTCCCGATGGAGTGTTGAGTTTTCTTTACATCAGTCCCGTTTTCCAGTATACATCCCTCAGACTTCTGAAGGGCACTGGGAGAAACTTTTTGGAAATCCGCCTGAAAACCTGTCCGAAAACCTACATGAAGGAAACCCACCGGTCCCGCACCCCCGAGGAAACCCGGTCGTTCGTGGAACGGATGAAATCGGTTCTCGAAATGCTCGATTTCCGTGAAATTTCGTCTCTGGACAGGATCGGCATCCCCGTCTTCACGTGCCATCGCATCCGTCCGGACAGCTCCCGGACGGACCACACGGGAAAAGGCCTGAGCCTCGTCCAGGCCGAGGTCTCCCTGACCATGGAGTCCGTCGAGCGCTATTCCTCCGAATACCGGGAGGACTGGAAATCCGGGCTCATTCATGGAAGTTTCGGCGATCTTGCGGGGCGGGACACCGTTCTCGATCCGGAAGACCTGATTCTCCCCGGGGGCGGCGGATACACGCCCGATCGCAAAATCTACTGGGTCCGGGGATATGATCTTCTTTCCCGGGAGGACATTCTCGTTCCCGCGTGCGAGGTTTACCACCCGTTCCATCTGGACGATCCGCCTCTCATCGCCACCCATACAAACGGCATCGCATCGGGCAACACCCTGGAAGAGGCGGTCTTCCATGCCCTGACGGAAATCATCGAGCGGGACGCCTGGAGCATCGCCAAGTACCGGGAGGACCCGGGAAAAGCCCTTTTCCTCACGCCCTCCGAAGACGGCCGCTTCATCGCCGATATCGCCGCACGCTTCGAGGACGGGGAAGTCGAAGTCGTGGCGAAGGACATCACCTCCGACCTGGGGATCCCCGTCGTAGCGGCCTTTTCCAGGGACCTCCTCTATCGGAACATGATTCCCATCGACGGATTCGGAAGCCATCTGGACCCGAAAGTGGCCCTCGCCCGGGCTCTTCTGGAAATTGCGACGACCCGGGGCCTCTTCTTTCAAAAGCTGGGGCCCGAGGGGGCGGAAGCCCGCGCCACGGGGTATCTCTGTGAAAACTGGGACGAGGGGGACTGGCGGTTCCTGGCCGACGACACCGTGGCCCTCGGTGCCATGGAAGCCCTGTACAGCCGGGATATCCTGACGGACATCGAGACCATCCTGGACCGGCTTCGCCGAAAGGGCTTCCGGCGGGTCGTGGCCGTGGACCTGACCCGGGAGGAAACGGGGGTTCCCACGGTCCGGGTCATCGTCCCGGGGATGGAAGTTTACTGTTTCGATCCCTCGCGAAGGGGCGAACGGCTGTTCCGATCCTGAAGAGGTCCTCCTGTGCTGCCGGAAAATGAAATCGCCGAAAGACTCGAATACTGCTACCTGGTCTATTGCCAGCTCACGGCCCTGCAGATGAACGAATCCGTGGAACCTCCCGATTACCTGCCGGCCCTGAAGAAGTCCTCCCTCCGGATCGAGGAAGACGGGTTCATCGGGATGACCCTCAAGGACGGGCTGATCCGGGGCGTGGAGGACGGCGGGCTCTCAAATCTGATCAGCCTCTATGAAGGGTTCGTCCACGCCTTCTGCGAAGTGCTGGAAACGGATCTCGAGGACGTGAAAAGCACCCTTCCCCTGGATATCCTGGAAAAGATCATCGGCGAAGTCAATCCGAAGGCAAAACTCTGACGAACACTCCCGGGCGGCAAGGATCGCAGGATGACCGACGAGAACGATAAGAAGGAAGAAGAACAGAGGAAAGCGACCTCCTTCTGGCGAAGATGGCTGGGCCCTTCGGACGAATGGTCCGACCGGGAAGAAACGGAAAGCCTTTCGGAAAGGCTGGGTTCCCTCTTCCAGCATGTCCTGGACGGTATTCTGGTCCTCGATTTCAAAGGGAAGGTGCTTTTCTGCAATAACGCCGCGGCCCGGATGTTCGGATTCGAGACGATAGAAGAATGCCTCGGGCGGAACGCCCTTGATTTCGTTACCCGGGAATACCGTTCCCGGGTGATCCGGGACCAGGCCGCCGTTCTCCTGGGAAAGGAAGGATTTCTCTCCCAATACCGGGCCGTGCGTTCAAACGGGGAGGAATTCTGGATCGAGGGCCTGGGCAACAAGACCCATTTTGACGGGAAAGAGATCAATCTCGTCACGATCCGGGACGTGAGCGAACGGATGAACCTGGAACAGAAGGTCCGGGTTTCGGAGGAAAAGCACCGTTCCATCCTGGACGGTATCGAGGAAGCTTACTTTGAAGTGGACCTCCGGGGAAATATCACCTATGTCAACAGGGCGGCCCTGGCGATGACGGGATATACGGCGGAAGAACTCCTGGGAATGAGCAACCGGACATACTCGACACCCGGCACGGCGAAAAAGATGCTGCTCATTTTCCAGAGGATCCACGAAACGGGACAGCCCACGGAAATCACGGATTTCGAAATCATCCGGAAAGACGGCGCAAAGAGGATTCTCGAGGTATCCGCTTCCCTGATCCGCAACGACCCGGGGGAGCCGATCGGTTTCCGGGGAATCGCCCGGGACGTGACGGAGCGAAACCGCGAGAGGGAAGCCTGGCGGCAGTATGAATTTATCGTCAACGCCGCAAAGGACCTCATGACGCTCGTCAACCGGGGTTATGAATACGAAGCGGTCAACGAGGCCTATGCGAAAGCCCATCGATTGAAGCGGGAGGACATCATGGGCCGGACCGTCTCGGAAATATGGGGAAAAACGAGCTTCACCGGGATTATCCGCCCATACATGGACCGATGCTTTCTCGGCGAAGAAATCAACTATCAGGCCTGGTTCGAATTCCCCGCCCTGGGGCTCCGTTATTTCGACGTCACCTACTATCCCTACCGGAACCGGGGAAACGTGATCACCCATGCCGTTGTCGTTTCCCATGACATGACGGAACATCGCAAGGCCGAGGAAACGTTGAAACGAAGCCTCGACGAACTGGCCCGCACCCTGGAGGAAACGGTGGAATCCCTGGCCTCCGCATTGGAAGTCAGGGACCCCTACACGGCGGGGCATCAGCGGAGAGTCGCCCTCCTGGGCTGCGCCATAGCGACCGAAATGGGCCTGGAGGAATCGGAAGTCCACGCCATCCGGCTCGCCTCCCTGGTTCACGACGTGGGCAAGATCAACGTGCCCACGGAGATCCTCACAAAACCGGGGAGACTGACGCAGATCGAGATGAACATGATCAAGCTTCACAGCCAGGTGGGGCACGACATCCTCAAGAACATCAACTTTCCCTGGCCCATCGCCCGGATCGTCCTGGAGCACCACGAAAAGATCAACGGATCGGGTTACCCCAACAGGATCCACTCCGAAGACATTCTCATGGAGTCGAAGGTCATCACCGTGGCCGACGTGGTGGAGGCCATGTCTTCCCACAGGCCCTATCGTCCCACCCTGGGCATCGATGCGGCCCTCGGTGAAATCGAGAAAAACGGGGGTGTCCTTTACGAACAGCGGGCGGTGGACGCCTGCCTGCGCCTCTTCCGGGAGAAGAGGTTCTCTTTCGAGTCCCCCCAGTAGGGAGGCCTTTCGATAAAAAAAGCCGGGACCGCCGTCCCGGCTTTTTCCACTGCGCTTTCCGGTTCCGTTCCTACTTCACCTTCCGGGCCAGGAAGTATCCGTCGGGATCGCATTTTTCCCGGAGAAGCTTCAGGTCTTCCTTCGTCGGTTCCGCCATGATCTTGAGATCGGGGGAGAAAAGGAGTTCGAAGCTCACCTTTTCCTGGATCTGTTCCGCCGTTCTCCCCGGGGCGACTTCCAGGAGCATCATCCTCCGCGTCTTCTCATCGAAGCCGAAGAGGGCCTCGTTGGTGATGACCCGGTATGGCCCGGCACCCATGACCCCCGCCTTTTCCCGGTAATCGGGGGAGCCGTCCCCGTAACCGATGCTGGTGATGAATTCGAGCTTATTGGAAAAGCGCCTCTTTTCCAGGGCCATGATGATGATGCTTTTTTCGCAGTTCGCCGCCATGGCGCCGGCACCGCCGCTCCCGGGAAACCGGGTCTGGGCCTCCGGATACGTCCCGCCCTCGAAGGTGGAATTGACATTCCCGAACATGTCGATCTGGGCGCCGCCGATAAAGGCGTAGTCGGCATGGCCCCTCTGGGTGAGTTCGAAAACGGCGCAGAGCCCCTTCAGGTAGCAGGCCTTGCGGCAGGCCCGGGTGTCCCCCACGGACAGGGGCATGCCCATCTCCAGGACCGGCGACAGGGGACCGGATTCGAAGATCATCCCGAGCCCCGGGGCATGGGTGAGCTGGGCGTGCATGGACGCGATGATGGGAAGTCCCGTTCCCACAAAAACGATCTTGTTGTCTTCAAGAACACGGGATCCCGTGTAGGCGATCATTTCAAAAGGCGTATATTCGGACATTCCTGTAACCTCCTTGATACTTGTGTTTTCGTGGATCACGAAAGGATGATCGGCTGGCCGCCGTCCATGTCCCGGATCTTCTTAAGGGTCTTGTAGGGAAGCTTGGACAGGAAGTCGTCGTGAGTTTCGCAGCCGAAGATGTATTCTTCGTAATATTTTTTCAGCTTGTCGGCGTTGCCCGTCTTCCTGAACTCGTCGGAGGCGCTCCGGAACATGAGGATGTGCTCCATGTCGAACCAGTAGGACCCGTAGAGGGCGCCGGGATAGGAGGCAAACCGCTGCTCCACCAGGGCATCCACGGCCGTGAAGGGGATTTCCGTCAGGTTGGGGTAGGTACGGATGTTTTCCGAGGGGATGATCTGTTCCGTCGTCACGATGGTGTAGGCCGAGGCCATGGCGATCTCGGGACAGGTGCACAGGGCGCCGAAAATACGGCAGTTGCCGTAGATGTCGGCGGCGGTGACGCTGAGAAGCCCCACATCGGGGTAGCAGGCCGGCACGAGATAGGAGTTCTTGCCGCTGAAGGGGCTTTCCACCATGACGCCCCGGTTCACCAGTTCCATGTCCGATCCGCCGTGGTCCCGGACGGGGATGAATTCGAGGCCCATGGAAGCGGCCTTGAACCGGGCGGACATTCCGTAATTCGTGTAATCGTCGAGCCGGATCATACCCTTGGAATTGAGATACCGGAGAAGGGGGGCGATCCCGATGACTTCATATCCCCACCAGGCGAGTTCCACCCGCTTGATGGTGATCTGCTCCGGATAAAGCAGCATGGCCCCCGCCAGAAGCTCCGGACAGATGGAGTTGGACTGGAAACAAAGGGTGAGATCCTTCGCGCCCTGCCGGATGATTTCATGAATGGCGGCCACCGGCGGACGGGTGTTGACGAATCCGCCGATGCCGATGCTCAGGCCTTCCTTCCCATGGATATATTTCTGAACGGCCTCTTTCAGAGTCACCCGCTTGTCACGCAGGCCTTTCGGCTTGTTGACCATGATCTTGCGGGCTTCCTCCGGTGTGGGCCCCCAGAACTCGAAGGGCTCCTCGGCATACTTTTTCACCAGGGATTCATCCAGACTGGTGATCTCCTTAATAGACGATCCTTCTTTTTTCCTGATCATTCCTGACCTCCCAGAGATTTCCTTTCCCCGCGGGCCGGTCAAACGGCAGTCTCGGCCCGAATCCCGCCCGCGGGAAGTCATGCTGACTGCCCTTTCCCGGGTTTGCGTCTATACTAAAAAGTCCCCTTTCCGTCAAGGAAAGAAGCTCGGCCGTCCCGTCGCCCGCGGGTTTTCGAGGAGGGGCGTCGTATCCGGATCGTGAATTCCTGTTGACAAGTCTTTTTTCCCTGTGGTAGGTCTCAGAACGAAAACCGCTTGGATCCCTGCACGGGACTGAGACGGGACTTATGCCTGAAGAAACCATCCCCGCCATTCTCCAAGGATGCGCTCCTTCCGGTATCACCCGCGGACCCCTGCAGAATCTCAAAGCAGGGAAAACACGGGGGACATCGTGCCGGAAAAAAAGGACACCATCGCCATTATCGGACTGGGCAGAGTCGGCTCCGCCATGGGGCTTCTTCTCCGATCCTCGGGGTACCCCATTGTCGCCATCTCGGACATTTCCAAGGATACCGCGGAAAGAGGCCATGAGTACACGGGAGGGACCTTCCACGAAGACCCTTCGGCGGCGGCGGTATCGGCCGAATGCGTCGTCATCACCACCAGCGACGATGCCATCGCTTCCGTGTGCGAACGGATCGCCGGGGCCGGCGCGGTCGGGCCGGGGAAGAAGGTCGTCCACATGAGCGGGGCGGGGGGGCTCGACCTGCTGGCCGCCGCCTCCCGTCAGGGCGCCTCCGTGGCCAGCATCCACCCCATTCAGGCCTTCGCAAACGTCAAAAGCGCCATCGCTTCCATCCCGGGAAGCACCTTCGGCATCACGGCCGATGACGCGATCCGGGACTGGGCGGTCCGGCTCGTCCTGGACATCGGCGGGGTCCCCTTCTTCGTACCCGACGACCGGAAGGCCCTTTATCACGCCGCGGCCTGCATCGCTTCCAACTATCTCGTCACGCTCATGCACATGGTCGTCGAAATCGGCAGGATCCTGGGAATCGGTGAGCGGGAGACCATCGAGGCTTATTGGCCCCTCGTCCGGGGAACGATCCGGAACATCGAGGAATACGGGACCGTCCAGGCCCTGACGGGGCCCGTCGCAAGGGGCGACGGGGGAACGGTGGAACGTCATCTCAAGGCGTTTGACGAATTGATTCCCCGCTACCTTGACGCCTATCGGGAACTTGGAAAGATCACTGTGGACATGGCCCTGGAAAAAAGGACCGTGACCCCTGAAAAGGCTGAGATCATACGATCCCTGTTGATCAAACCGTAGAAAGTTTTAAGAGCGGTCTCTTTGCGAAGCCGTCCAGATTGAAAGGGAGGAATGAAAAATGAGTCAAGAGGTCAAATTGAATCCCGTCACCACGCTGGTCATCCGGGACATGAAGCGGAAGGGCCGGAAGATCACCATGCTTACGGCCTATGACTATTCCACCGCCGCCGTCATGGACCAGGCCGGCGTGGACATGATTCTCGTGGGGGATTCCCTGGGAATGTGCATCCTGGGCTATGACAGCACCCTGCCCGTCACCATGGAGGACATGATCCACCACACCAAAGCCGTCACAAGGGCGGTGAAGCGGGCCCTGGTCATCGGGGACATGCCCTTCATGTCCTACCAGGTCTCCCCGGAGGAGGCCCTGCGGAACGCCGGGCGATTCATGAAGGAAGCGGGCGCCCATGCCGTCAAGCTGGAAGGGGGCCGGGAAGTCGCCGAGGTCGTCCGGCGGACCGTCGCCGCCGGAATCCCCGTCATGGGACACCTGGGGTTGACTCCCCAGTCGGTTCACCAGTTGGGCGGCTACAAGGTTCAGGGAAAGGGGGAGAGCGCGGCCAGACGCATCCTCGAAGACGCGAGAATTCTCGAGGAGGCGGGCGCCTTTTCCATCGTCCTCGAGTGCGTTCCCGAAGGCCTGGCGGATGAAATTTCCAAGGCCCTGGATATCCCGACCATCGGGATCGGCGGCGGCGTCCACTGCGACGGCCAGGTCCTGGTGGTCAACGACATGCTCGGCCTGTTCGAGAAATTCACTCCCAAGTTCGTCAAGAAATACGCCAACCTGAACGTGGATATGAAAGAGGCGATCGGCCGGTATATCGACGAGGTCCGCCAGGGGGTCTTCCCCGGGAAAGAGCATTCCTTTCAGTGAAAGGGCCGGGGCCGTCCCCGCCGCAAGGGGGTGTCTCTTCGGGAGGAGCCGGGAAAAATCAGGTTCCTCCCGTTCAGGACTCCCTCAGGCCTCCGGCAGGTCCCCCTCCAGGTAACGCCGGAGGGCGTCGCGAATTTTTCCGCCGGCCCCGAGAAAGATCCGGACCCCCGCCTCTTTCAGAATCCGGGCGGACTGTCTTCCGATGTGACCGGTGAGCACGGCGTTCACATTTCTTCCGGCTACGATATTCCCGGTAGCCGTTCCCCGGGCCGTTCACTGCATGCCCCGGCCCTGGTTCGGAACAGCCTCGAACTCCAGGGTCCGGGGATCGACGATCACGTAGAAGCTGCAACGGCCGAACCGGGGATCGACAAGATCGTCCAGTTCCCGTCCGGTGGAAGATACGGCGAGTTTCATGGGTCTTCTCCTCTCCCCGGGAAAAAGACGCCGGCGCGGGCGAGCCCGGGGCACCCTGTCCCGGCGGTCTCTTTTGTCGTAAATACCATGAAAAGGACAGGGGTACAAGACGGCCGTTTCTTTGTGCCCCTCCTTTCCGTGGGTTTGTTCTTTTCCGATTTTTCTGCTAAATTTCTTGACATGATCGCGGTCTGCGACTAATTACAGATACTTCGAAATACCGTCCATGAAAGTGCTCGAAAAATCATGACAATGGCAGGCAGTCTCAAGTCCCTTGCGGATATGAAAAATGAAGAAAGCGGCACCATTGTTGAAATCCAGGGGGGTGAGGCCGTATCCTCGCGCCTGGCGGCCATCGGTGTGATTCCCGGAAAAAAAATCATCAAAACCAGTTCGGTTTCGTCGCGGGGGCCCGTGACGATCAAAATCGACAGGGCCCTCCTGGCCCTGGGATACGGCATGGCCGGCAAGATCCTGGTAAAAACGGACGGGAGCGCTCCATGAAAATCCTTCTCATGGGCAATCCGAACGTGGGAAAGAGCGTCCTTTTTTCCCGCCTCACCGGCGTCCATGTCATTTCTTCCAACTATCCCGGAACCACCGTCGGCTTTACCCGGGGATTTCTTAAAATCAAAGGGAAAAAAGCGGAACTCGTCGACGTTCCCGGGTCCTATACCCTCGACCCTTCCTCGGAGGCGGAAAAAGTCGCCTCGGAAATGGTGGAGACGGGCGACGTGATCATCAACGTGGTCAACGCCACCAACCTGGAAAGAAACCTCTACCTGACCCTGCAGCTCCTGGAACGGGACATCCCCATGGTCGTCGCCCTCAACATGTGGGACGACACCCGGCACCGGGGGATCGAGATCGATCTGAACCGCCTCGAAGCCATTTTAGGAGTCCCCGTGATTCCCACGGCGGCCATCGCGGGACAGGGAATCCGGGAGCTGGTGGACGCCCTCCCGAGGGCCCGGCGGGTGGCGACCCCCCCCGGGAGCCGGGACGAGCGCTGGATCCGGGTGGGCCAGATCATCGACCAGGTCCAGCAGATCTCCCACAAGCACCACCGCTGGTTCGAGCGTCTCGAGGACGCCAGCGTGAAGCCCCTGTCGGGGACTTTCATCGCCGCCCTCGTTCTGGCCCTGTCTTTTCTGGTCATCCGGTACCTGGGGGAAGCGATCATCGGCTATGGGATGGACCCTCTTTTCCGGAACCTCTGGCTCCCCGTACTCGATCGATTAAGCGCTTTTTTAGGCGGCGCGGGAATTTTTCATGACATTCTCATCGGGAAAAAGATCGATGGAACCATCGATTTCATTCAGTCCTTCGGCCTCCTGTCAAGCGGTCTCTACGTTCCCTTTGCCATGGTCCTGCCGTATATCATTTCATTTTACTTCGTCCTCGGAATCCTGGAGGACACGGGCTATCTTCCCCGCCTCGCCGTCCTCATGGACACGGCCATGCACAGGATCGGCCTCCACGGATTCGCCATCATCCCCACCCTTCTCGGCCTGGGCTGCAACGTCCCCGCCATCCTGGCGACACGGATCCTGGAAAGCAAAAGGGAGCGTTTCATCGCCGCCACCCTCGTGGCCATCGCCATTCCCTGCGCTTCCCTCCAGGCGATGATCATCGGCCTCGTCGGGGGAAAGGGCTGGGGATACCTGGCCGTCGTCTACGGCACCCTTTTTCTGACCTGGGTGCTCCTCGGCGCCGTCCTGAACCGGTTTCTCAAGGGGCTCAGCCCGGAGCTGCTCATCGAAATCCCCCCCTACCGCCTTCCCCCGTGGCACCTTCTCTTCCATAAACTGCGGATCCGGGTCTGGGGATTTCTTCTCGAGGCGGTCCCCGTCGTTCTCGGGGCGGTTCTCATCGTCAATCTTCTTTACCTGACCGACATCTTCACCTTTCTCGCCGACCTCGTCGCGCCGGTCGTCACGGGGATCCTCGGTCTTCCCCGGGAAGCCGTTACGGCCCTCGTCATCGGCTTCCTCCGGAAAGACGTGGCCATGGGCATGCTCGCCCTGTTGAATCTGAGCGGGCGGGAACTGGTCGTGGGGAGCGTCGTCCTGGCCATGTCCTTCCCCTGCGTCGCCACTTTCGTGGTCCTCCTTCGGGAGCTGGGGATGAGCGACCTGATAAAATCCACGCTCATCATGCTTTTATCCTCCGTCGCCGTCGGCGGGATCCTGAACGCCATCCTCTTTCAGGCGGGAATTAAATAACCATCGAGGGAGGACCCGATTTCATGCAGTCCCGGGAAAATCAAAAGAGCGTTTCCGATCTTTCCCTCCGGACGGCCACGGCCCTGGACATCCTGAAAGACGGGACGAAGAACTTTCTCACGAACGGCGACATGAACATGGCCGCGGCCATCGCCTTTTATTTCATCCTTTCCATTGTCCCCCTTCTCATGATCACCATCTTTTTCGCCGGGTTCGTCTTCGGTTCCAACCCCCGTTTCCTCGATGATCTCATCGGACTGATCCAGAGCTTCCACCCCTATTTCTCCGGGGATATCCTCCGGTATTTCGACGAAATCCAGAAAAACATGAAAGTTCTCGGATCCGTGGGCGTCATCCTCCTCACCTGGTCGTCCTCCCTGATCTTCGATTCGGCCCAGACGGCCATGAACGTCATCTTCCGCTCCGACAAACCCCGGAACTTTCTCGTGTCCAAGCTTATCGCCATCGCCATGATCCCCGTCGGCTGGACCATGATGCTCCTCATCATCGGGATCACCTATCTCGGAACCATGATGGGAAAAAGCCCCCTTTCACCGGAAAACGCGAACCTTCTTTACATCCCCCTCCTCGATGTCCTCTTCCGGGTGTTTCTCCCCTTCCTGATCACCATGGTATTCTTCGCCATCGTCTACAAAATCATCCCCACGGGGAAAATTTCCTGGAGAAACGCCCTCTCCGCCGGGGCCATGTTTTCCTGCATGACGGAGGTCAGCAAGCACGTTTTCACCTGGTATATTTCCAATTACTCCAAGTACCACCTGATCTACGGGTCCCTTGAAACGGCCATGATTTTCATCATCTGGATCTTCTACGTGGGGGTGATCTTCCTTTTCTGCGCGGAAATCGTCGCTTCCTACCGGAGAAGAGACCTCCTTCTCCTGGAGAAACTCTTTCTTTCCGCGGGAGGCAGGAAATGAAAACATACGAGCGGCTTCTCCGGAAGTTCGGAAGGGTCTACCGGAAGGATACCTACGTGTTCCGGGAGGGAGAGACGGGGCGGGAAATGTACTATATTCTCTCCGGCAGGATCCGGGTGGAAAAGAGCACCGGTCACGTGAAAAAGATCCTGACGGAAATGGGGCCGGGGGAATACTTCGGGGAAATGGCCCTCCTCGCCGACATGTCCCGGAGCGCCTCCGCCCTGGCCGTCGAGGACAGCATCATCGCCGTCATCGACGAGGATACCTTCCACAGGCTTCTGATCCAGAGCATGGGGGTATCCCTCCTTTTTCTCCGCGAGTTCTCCTATCGGCTGAAAAGCACGACGGAAGCCCTTGAGAACATGAGCCGGTCCTGGCTCAAACTCGTGACGGTTCTCTATTTCATCAAGGAATGGCCCTTCCCCTCCTGCCAGGGGGCCCTCGTGGCCCTCGCGGCCCGAACGGGCCGTGAAGTCCACGAAATCATGGAAATTCTCTTGGAACTGGAGAGGGACGGCGCGATAGAAATGAAAAAAGAGGCTGGCGAAATCGAAGCCTTCCACCGGGACCGGGTCTGGAAATACCTGGACTACCCGGGAAAGCGGGGCTGAAGCCCCGGCCTGCGGAAGATATCGAAGTTCCGGAATCCCGGGACGGGACGCCGGGGCCGGCGGACCCCGGGGCGCAGGCCGGCCCTCCGGGGTCTCTTTTCACCGGACGGTGTCATGTTTCGCCCGGAACATCCTTCAGAAAAACAACCTTATCGTCCCCGGGCCGGTAGTACTCGTTCAGAACGGCCGTCACGGCATACCCGTTTTTCCGGTAGAAGGCCCGGGCGGGGTGATAGGCGGCGGTGGAAGACGTTTCCACGTAGATCTTCCCTCCCCCCCTCTTTCGGATCTCCCTTTCCATGAACCGAAGCAGGGACGTTCCGATCCCCTTTTCCGCCATCCCCCCGTCCACGGCGATCCAGTAAAGATCGTACCGTTCGTCCGTCAGGGGGATGGGGCCGAAACAGAGGTATCCCCCAAGCTCCGGGCCCGAAAAGCATCCGAACGCCTCGTAGCCGCTCTCGACCCCCTTCCGGAAATACTCGTCGAGGACCTCCAGGGCCACCGGAATCTCCTTCTCGTTGAAGACTTTCCGCTCGACCAGAATCCGATGGACCGCTTCCCGGTCCGGGGTCGTTAAAGGCCGGATGATCATGTCAGGACCTCTCGAGGACGAAAGCAAGCATTCTTTCAACCAGGGCCCCGTGATCCATCCCCCGGGCGGCGGCCGCGGCGGGAAAGCCGGCATCGGGGCTGATGCACGGGTTGGCGTTCACCTCCAGGACCCGGGGAATCCCGTCCGTTCCCACACGGATATCCACCCTTCCGTAATCCCGGAGCATGAAAAGATCGAAGGAGGCCCGCGCGGTCTTCCTGAGAAGGCCGTCGAGTTCTTCCGGCAGATCGGGAAAGATGCGGGCGGTGTGGCTGTATTCGTAGGATCCGGGATCCCACTTGGCCTTGTAGCCGACGATCCGGTAAAGGTTCTCCGGAAACGACGAAAAGACGATTTCCGCGGGGGGAAGGACTTCCGGCTCGGGAAACCCGAGGAGGGAGATATTGAATTCCCTTCCCTCGATGTATTCTTCCACGAGAACGTCCCCGAAGCGCCGCCGGAGGTCCTCCAGGGATTTCCGCAGGGCCCCTTCGTCCCGGAAGACCGAATCCTGATCGATGCCGATGCTTCCGTCCTCCAGCCGGGGTTTCACCAGGACGGGATAATGGAGAACGGAGAAATCGGGGGTCCCCTTCCCGCTGACGGCGACGGAGCGGGGCGTGGGAATCCCCGAGGCCTCCAGGAGCTTCTTCGACAGGACCTTGTCCGTCGACAGGGTGAGCGCCGCGGACGGCGACCCCGTGAAGGGAATCCCGAGGAGTTCCAGGACGGCGGCGGGATGGCCGGCGAACCGGGGATCTTCGTCCACCGTTTCGCAGAGGTTGAAAACGGCGCATAGATCCAGGGACAGGAGGATCCTGATGACTTCCGCCAGATTCTTCGTGAAGGGAATCCTGAAGGGGACGTGATTCAGATCTCTCAGGGCCTTTTCGACAGCCCCCACCTGGATGAGGACGTCTTCCGAGGCGGCCGAAAAATCATACTCCCCCGCCGGGGGAACATTGTGCACAATGCCGATTCGGCAGCTTTCCATGATAACGGTCCGTCTTTCGGGGAATCAGCGATACCGGGCCACGGCGGCTTCGAGGATCTGTCCGATGAGGTCCCCGTAGGACAGGCCCGCGGCCGTGGCGAGGATGCAGAGATCGGAATGGACGGGATGAAGGCCGGCGAGCGGGTTCACCTCAATGAAGCAGGGAACCCCCCGATCGTCCGATCGGAGATCCACCCTTCCCCCGTCCCGGCAGCCCAGGGCCTTCCACGAGGACAGGGCGACCTCCGCGGCCCTCCGGGCTTCCCCGTCCTCCACCAGCCGGTACTCGACGAGGGTCTCGTATTCCTTCTTGTTATGGTAGGAATAGGCGGCCGGTTCGGCGTTCCCCCGGAGCACCACTTCCAGGACGCCTAAGGACCGCGCGGTTCTTCCGTTTCCCAGAATGCCCACGGTAAACTCCCGGCCCGGCAGAAAGGTCTCCAGGAGGACCGGCTGGCCGTATTCCCGGAGCATGAAGGAACAGGTCTCCCGGAGGTCTCCTTCATTTCTTATCTTCGACCGGGCGCTGATGCCCTTTCCCGTTCCTTCCGCCACGGGTTTGGCGAAAAGGGGAAAGGGGAGGTCGACCGACGAAACCGCTTCCGGGTCCTCGATGACGGAAAAGGCCGCCGTCGGAATGCCCCGGTCCCGGATCACGTGTTTTGCCATTCCCTTGTGGAGCGTGAGGGTCAGGGTCAGGGGATCGGAAAAAGTGTACGGGATATCGTACGCCTCCAGGAGGGCCGGAACCTGGGCTTCCCGCCCGAAGCCGTTCACCCCTTCGGCGATGTTGAACACGAAATCCCACCGATCCCCCCGGGCAAGACGGGACACAAGGCCTTTCACGTGGCCGACGCGGTCGGTCTCGTGTCCCAGCGCCCGAAGGCTCTCTTCAATGGCCGAGATGGTATCTTCCCGGTCGAACTCGGCGGTCTTCTCCTCCGTCATGCCGAGGGCAAGGTAATCGGACCGAAGATCGTAAGTCATGCCGATCTTCATGACTCAGTGGGACCTTCCGGAATAACGGCCGTCCCCGATGGTCCCGCCGTCGTGGTACCGGTAGAGTTCGCCTTCATAATTCCGAAGGACGATATCGTCGCCGTCCCGCCCCACCACATATTCCGGCATGATGGGGATTTTCCCGCCCCCGCCGGGGGCGTCTATGACATAGGTGGGAACGGCGAATCCGCTCGTGAAGCCCCGGAGGGCCCGGACGATTTCAACACCCTTTTCCACGGGGGTGCGGAAATGGGAGGATCCCACAATGGGGTCGCACTGGTAGAGGTAATAGGGCCGGACCCGGATTTTCACCAGGCCCTGGACGAGCTTCCGCATCGTTTCCCCGTCGTCGTTGATTCCCGCAAGGAGCACCGTCTGGCTCTGCAGGGGGATGCCCCCTTCGGCAAGCCTCCGGCAGGCCTCGGCCGTTTCCGCCGTCAGCTCGTCGGGATGCATGAAATGGATGCTTATCCAGAGGGGATGGAACCGCTTCAGCATCCGAACCAGGGACGGCGTGATCCGCTGGGGAAGCACCACCGGGGCTTTGGTCCCGATCCTCAGAACTTCCACGTGGGGAATCTCCCGGAGTCTCGAAAGGATCCACTCGAGCTTCTCATCGGGAAGCGTCAGAGGATCTCCCCCGGAAATGAGGACGTCCCGGATCGCGGGCGTGGCGGCGATATAATCGATGGCCTTCTGCCAGCGTTCCGGCGTGGGGATCCGCTTGTTCTTCCGGCCCACCATTCTCGACCGGGTACAGTACCGGCAATAGGTGGAGCAGAAGTCGGTGACGAGAAAAAGAACCCGGTCCGGGTATCGGTGGACGAGGCCGCAGACAGGGCTGTCCCCTTCCTCGTGGAGAGGGTCCTCCGCCTCGCCGGCGGATTGGATCTTCTCATCGATCACCGGTACGACGGCCTTCCGGATCGGCTGGCCGGGGTCGTCCTTTTCGAGAAGACTGGCGTAATAAGGCGTCACGGCGAACGGGAGGGCGCCTTCGCGCAACCCCAGGGCCTGCCGTTCCCGGTCGGTCAGCCGGACGATCTTTTCCAGTTCGCACAGGCTCCCGATGGTGTGACGGATCTGCCAGTGCCAGTCATTCCACTCCCTGTCCGCAGCGCCGGGGAAAAAATGATCCCGAAAGCGCGCGGCTTTCTCCCCGATGGGAAAGGTTTTCGACGATTGTGTTTTCTTATGGGACGCGAGGGGTGTTCCCCCTCCCTTTGAGGGAATGGAGGTGTGAAGCATTGCCCCCCCTGCCCCGGAAAGAGGGACGACCTGCCCGGATTGACCTGGAGGTTCGTCTTCTTCGACGTTTTTCCGGGAACCGGGAGGTTCGACATCATCCATGGCGGCGATATCGTTGGCCATTGTTCTAATTTTCCTCCTTTTCTGCGCCCTCGGGGGCAAATTGTGTTGTTTCTTTGTCCAAACCGGATCTTATCGTTTATCCCTCAGGGCTTCCGGACTGTTTCGTAAGAAACGATCTGGATCAGGCGGTCTCCATCCACTTCCTCCACCTCGCCTGTCACCCTGACGGTCTTTCCCTTCAGTTCAAATACTTCGACGCCTTTCTCGCTTTCCAGAATTTCATAGATCGTCCCGTCGGCGGTCTCGATCTGGAGATCCTCGTTCACCACACCCGTTACGGTCACCATCTCCGCCGCTGAAAGGGAGTCACACCCCGGGAGAAGAAAAATGCCGGCCAGGAGAAGGAGAACGATTTTACTTATCAAAAGGGCGCCTTTCCGCTTGGGACAAACCCATCCCCTGCATTCGTGCTGCATTCAATTTGTCCCCATATCATGCAATAGTCGTACCAATGGCATAACTATATGTTTTATAAAGTTAATTTATAAAGATTCGATTTTACCATGGAACCATTGATTCCGATTCTCGAAGCAAATGATTCCGATGCCCCCTCACGGGATCATAAGCTTCTAATTATATTAAATATATTAAATAGGAACCCGGGATTCCGATTTCGCAATATCGGAATCGGCGATTCCGATCTCATGTTTCCACGGTGATGTTCCGACGGTAACCTTCCTCCCTATTTTGTTGCCTTGAAATCCTCTTTCCGGAGATTTTTTCCTGGACGGCGTTCAGGCCCCGTACATGGCTATTTTGTTGCCTTGAAATCCTCTTTCCGGAGATCGTATTTCTTGAGGAGCTTGGATATCTGGCGGGGCGTGATTCCGGCGGTCCGGGCCGTTTCAGCGATTTTACCCCGATTCTCCGCGAGGATTTCCCTGATGTAGTATTTTTCCGCGTATTCGATGCCGAGCTGCCTCGCTTCGGCCAGAGTCATGGAGCGGTGGATAAGCTTCACCGGAGGAACGGGATCGCCGGAGAAGAGATCGCCGGGAAAACTCTCCGGCGTGAGGACCGAAGAGGATTCGATGATATAGGCCCGCTCGATCAGGTTCTCCAGTTCCCGGATGTTCCCGGGCCATTCATAGCGTTCCAGGGCCCTCAGGACCTCCGGGTGAACGCCCCGGATCTCCTTGGCGGAAGACCGGTTCAACTTTTTCAGGAATTGCTCGATCAGAAGGGGGATGTCTTCCGTCCGCTCCCGCAGGGGGGGGATCTCGATGGGAAAGACGTTCAGGCGATAGTAGAGGTCCTTGCGGAACAGGCCCCGGTCGCCCATTATTTTCAGGTCCATGTTGGATGCGGCGATCACCCGGACATCCGCTTCGATGGTTTCCTCCCCGCCGACCCGCTGAAAGATCCCGTCCTGCAGCACCTGGAGGAGCTTGATCTGGGCGGAAGGGGTGACGGTCCCTATTTCATCGAGGAAGATCGTCCCCCCCTTGGCGATTTCGAACTTGCCGAGCTGACGCCTCACCGCCCCGGTGAAAGCCCCTTTTTCGTGCCCGAAAAGCTCGCTTTCCAGGAGCGTGTCCGGGATGGCCCCGCAGTGGACGCTGATGAACCGGGTATTTCTCCGGTTGCTCGACTGGTGGATGATCCTCGCCACGACGCCTTTCCCCGTTCCCGTTTCCCCGAGGAGGAGAACGGTGCTTTTCGTCGGGGCCACGGAACGGACTTTTTCGAATACCTTGCGCATTTCCGGGCTCCGGGTCCGGAGAATCTCCTGGACGTCCCCTTCCCCGAACTTGTCCCGGAGATAGTCCAGCTCGGACTGGACGATCAGGGACTCGGTGATGCTTTCCATGACGTATCGAATTTCGTCCGGGTTGAGGGGATAGGTGAGGTAATTGCTGGCCCCGGCCTTCACGGCCATGACCGCTTCCCGGATAGCCTCGGGCGAGGCCATGACGATGACCTGGACGTCCGGAAAGGCCACCCAGAAAGGCTGAAGGGCCCCCTTGTACCCGTTTCCCGCCGCGGAAGCCTTCAGGAGGGGAAGATCCACGAACACGAAGTCGTAATGTTTCTTTTTGAGGGACTCGAGACCCCCCTCGATCCGGGCCGCGTGATCCACCCGGAACTTGCCCCGGAAGCTTTCGCGGATCTGTTGAAAAACGGGGACTTCCCCCGAAATGACAAGAATGGATTTCAATTTTCTTTCGAACCTCACTGGAAAATCGGTAATTTCTTATGATGAATCTCTAAAAATAACAAGGTCTTTTTGGAATGCCCCCGGGATTTCCCGTTTGACAGGACGCCGGAAAAGGGTTAAGGACGATCCCGGGTTCCATTTTCACCGGGATTGCCGATTTCTCAAGGAAGGCCATGATACTTGAAACGGCCGGAAAAATCTGCGACGGTCTTTTTTCCGTCGGCCACAGCCTGTTTCCCGCTTATCTCCTGACAAGCCCCGAGCCTGTCCTTTTCGAGGGGGGAATCACCGTTCTCGGACCGACCTACGGGAAAGACCTGGAGAACCACCTGGGAGACGCCTCCCGGCTTTCCCTGAATCTCATCACCCACGCTCATTACGACCACTGCGGCGCCGTTCCTTACCTGAAAAGGAGAATCGCTTCTCTCAGAACGGGCGCGAGCGGCGAGGCCGGGGAGATTCTCCGGGACGAAGATTCGGTGGCGGAAATGAGGCGAATGAACGAAGTCTACGAAACCCGGTTTCCCCACCTCATGAAGGGCGAGGATGTTTCCTTTCGGGGACTTGACCCGGACATGACACTCCGGGACGGGGACCGGCTGGATCTCGGCAAGGGATGGTCCGTGGACGTCATCGCCACGCCCGGCCACACGAAGGACTCCCTGTCCTTCTATATTCCCGGCATCAGGGCCCTCGTTCCGGGAGAGGCCGTCGGTCTCTACACCACAGGCCTGTTCATCCAGTCCGAGTTCTCCTCGAGCTACGAGGCCTACATGGAATCCCTCGGACGGCTCTCGCGTCTGGATGTCCGAATCCTTCTCATGGCCCACCTTTATGTCCTCACGGGCGAAGACGCGTCGGAATACCTGGGGAAGTCCCTGACAAGCGCAAAGAGGTTCAAGACCCGCATCGAGGTCCTTCTCCAGCGGTTTCACGGGGACCGGGCGCGGGTGGTCGAGGAAATCTTCCGGACGGACTACGTGGAGGACAAGGCCGTCCAGCAGGACCGGTTGCCCTACCTGGCCAATCTCCAATCCAAGGTGGAGGCCGTGGCGGAAGGGAAATAGCGTAATTTTAACTTGCCATTAAGGACGGAATCCCCTATAAGGGGAATGCTTGGAACGGGCCATAAAACCTCTGAAAGGAGTCTAAAGAATGAATATTCTGATTTTCGGACCCAACGGAAGCGGCAAGGGCACCCAGGGTGCGGTGGTGCAGAAGAAGTACGCAGTTCCCCATATCGAAACGGGCGTCATTTTCCGGGAAAACATCAAGAAGGGTACGGACCTGGGAAAAAAGGCCAAAGGCTACATCGACCGGGGGGAACTCGTTCCCGACGATGTCACCATTCCCATGATCCTGAACCGGCTGAAGGAAGCGGATGCCGTGAACGGATGGCTCCTGGACGGGTTTCCAAGAAACCTCGCCCAGGCTGAGGCCCTTTACGAGGCCCTGAAAAAGGAAGGAATCAAGCTGGATTTCGTCATCGAGATCGTCCTGGACCGCAAAACCTCCAAAAACCGCATCATGGGCCGGAGGCTCTGCGCCAACGACAACAACCATCCCAACAACATCTTCATCGATGCCATCAAACCCGCCGCGAAGGGCGATACCTTTGTCTGCCGGGTCTGCGGCGGCGCCCTTTCCGCCCGGGCGGACGATCAGGACGAGGGAGCCATCGACAAGCGGCATAATATTTATTACGACACCGGGACGGGCACCATGGCGGCGGTCAATTACTTCAAGGAACGGGTCAAGATCATCGAAGTGGACGGCCTGCCGGGCGTCAAGGAAGTCTCCGCCGACCTGCTTAAGAAACTCGGATAGATCCTTCTTTCAAGACCGGATACCGGACCTTCCCGCTCCCGTGGCGGGAAGGTCTTTTTTTATCGAAAAGCGTGGAACTGTCTCATTTTTCCTTTGACTTTCCGCTTTTCTTGGATTATGGATTACCCTGTTTGTATTTCGCAAAATGGCTGTGCCGGGCCTGCAGCAGGTTCGTCGCAAGGGGGCGATTTCCTCAGCCGGCCATAGAACTAAAACATAAATCCGTCGGGAAACGGAAAGGCAGATCGTCTTTCCGCATCATGGAGGTATGACGGTGGAACACCACGATCTGATGGAACTCGCCCATGAACCCGTTCCCGGGTACATGATAAAGTTCTGGGCCGCCTTCGTCGTCGCGTCCCTTTATCTGGCCTTCATTCTTTGGAACACCCTGTAGTTGCCCGCACAAGAGAAACATGGCGAGGAAGAAACCGATGGAAAAAGAGTATCTGTTTGACAAACCGAAAAACGTGAAGCTTTTTTTCACGGTGTTTTACGTCATCCTGGGAATTTTTCTCGCGGCCGACTTTTTAACGGGCAAGCACGGTGAGTTCGCCTGGGAAAACTGGCCGGGATTTTATGCCGTTTTCGGGTTCGTCGCCTTCGTCATGCTGGTCTTCGGGGCCAAATACATCCTCCGCCCCCTGGTAAGGCGCCGGGAGGACTACTATGAATAATCCCCTTCCGCCCTTCGCGGTCTTCCTTCTCGGGGCCTTCCTGGTCCCCCTGATCCGGAACAGGGTTCTGAAGAACGCTTATCTCCTGATCCTCCCTGTTCTCAGTTTCATCAATCTGATCCATCTTCCCGCCGGGACCGCTTTCACCCTGCCCTTTCTGGATTATGAACTGGTCCTGTCCCAGGTGGACCGTCTGAGCCTTGTTTTCGGCTATATCTTTCATCTGGCCGCGCTGATCGGTTTCATCTATGCCCTTCACGTGAAGGACGACCTCCAGCATATGGCCGCCCTTCTCTATGGCGCGAGCGCCCTGGGGGTTATTTTCGCCGGTGACTTTCTGACCCTTTTCGTCTTCTGGGAACTCCTCACCCTCGGCTCCGTCTTTCTTATCTGGACAAACCGGACGAAGGCCTCCCTCGCGGCGGGGTTCCGTTACGCCCTTTATCACATCATCGGCGGTCTCGTCCTTCTGGCGGGCATTCTTCTCCACATCCAGCAGACGGGGTCCACGGCGGTCGCGTTCATCGGCCTCCAGGACGGAAACCCGGCCTCCTGGCTCATCTTCATCGGGGTGGGCATCAACTGCGCCTGGCCCATCCTGCACCCCTGGGTGACCGATGCCTACCCGGAATCGACCATCACGGGGATCATCTTTCTGAGCGCCCTGACCACCAAGTCGGCCGTGTACGTCCTGGCAAGGGCCTACCCGGGAACGCCCCTTCTCATCTGGATCGGCGCCGCCATGGCCTGTTTCGCCATGGTCTATGCGGTCATTGAAAACGATCTCAGGCGCGTGCTTTCATACAGCCTGATCAACCAGGTGGGATTCATGGTCTGCGGGATCGGGATCGGGACGGAACTGGCCATCAACGGGGCCATTTCCCACGCGGTGAACGACATCCTCTTCAAGGCCCTTCTCTTCATGTCCATCGGGGCCGTCATGTACCGGACGGGAAAGTCCAGGTGCACCGACCTGGGCGGACTTTACCGGACCATGCCGATCACCTGCATATTCTGCATCATCGGGGCCGCCTCCATTTCGGGGTTTCCCCTTTTCAGCGCCTTCGTGAGCAAGTCCATGATCATCAGCGCCGCCGCCCACGGGGGAATGGTCCTCCTGTGGTTCCTCCTCATGTTCGCTTCCACCGGGGTGCTGGAACATGCGGGAATCAAGGTGCCCTTCTTCGCCTTCTTTTCCCACGACTCGGGGCTCCGTCCCCGGGAAGCCCCGGTGAACATGCTCATCGCCATGGGCATCGCCGCCTTCTTCTGCATCTTCAACGGCGCTTTCCCCGGCCCCCTGTACAGCTTCATGCCCTACCCCGTGACTTATGAACCTTACACGGTCCCCCATGTGCTGGGGCAGACCCTCCTTCTCCTTTTCGCCTCCCTGGCCTTTGTTTTCCTTCTCAAGTCGGGGCTCTACCCGGCGGAAATGCGGGCCGTCAACCTCGACGCCGACTGGTTCTTCCGCAAGGGGTCCCGGGTTGTCGTGACCGCTGTCACGGCCGTCGCCGCCTTCGTCGCCCGCCTCGGCGACGCCCTCTTCATCCGCTACCTGCCGTCCCGGCTGTCCGGCATCAGCCGCGAACCCGTGACCCGGCTGGCGGAAACCTTCGGTGCGTCGAACAACCCCGGCGAAGAGAGAGGCCGGCGGGATCACCTCACCGTCGTCCCCTCGGGGGTGCCGGTGATCATCGCCGTGGCCTTCCTCTACGTGCTCGTCTTCTATTTCATCGTGAAGGGGTGATGGGCGCGGCGTGCCGATTGCACGCCTCCCTCTTCGGGGTCCGGGCGCCGGGCCTCTGGAACTTTCTTCGAAGCCGTCCAGCAGGTTAAGTTTTCAGACTTGTTTTCGAATCATCAAGGCATGGAACAGCATTTAAATCCGGCGGATGGTACAGAAAAGCCCGGGGTGCCCGGGCTTTTTCATTTTCAGGACCCGACGAAACGGCTCGGAAGGGGAGGACGGCTTCACTCATGACGCAGGGCCTCGATGGGATCCAACCGGGCGGCCCGGCGGGCGGGGAAGTAGCCGAAGACGACCCCGATCAGGGCGGAGAAGAGAAAGGCGACGATGACGATCGCCGGGTTGAGGATGAAGGGAACGGCCATGACATACGCTCCCAGGGCGGCGGCGGAGAGTCCCAGGAAAATGCCGAAGACCCCTCCGAAGGAAGACAGGACGACGGCCTCGATGAGGAACTGCCGGAGCACTTCCCTTTCCAGGGCGCCGATGGCCAGCCGGGTCCCGATTTCCCGGGTCCGCTCCGTCACCGACACGAGCATGATGTTCATGATACCGATCCCGCCCACCAGGAGGCTGACCGCCGCCACCGCTCCCAGGAGGGCGGTGAGTACCCGGGTCGTACCGGTGAGCGCGGCGGCGATTTCCTGCATATCCCGGACATTAAAATTATCGTCCTCCCCCGGCAGAATGCGGCGTCTTTCGCGCATCAGGCCTTCGACATCCTCTTTCACGGCGGCCGTGGACACGCCGTCCAGGGCCGACACATAGATGCCGCCCACGTCGGTATTGCCTGCGATCCTTCTCTGGAAGGCCCTGAGTGGAATCAGGACGACATCGTCCTGATCCTGGCCGAAACTCGACTGGCCTTTGGAATTTAGAATTCCGACAATGGTGCAGGAAAGTTTTTCGAGGCGGATGGCCGCCCCCAGGGGATCCTGGTCTCCGAAAAGCTCCCTTTGGACGGTGGTCCCGATGATGCAAACCGTATTCCCCGAGCGCATTTCTCCTTCCGTGAACGGACGGCCGCTTCCGAGCGGCCAGTCCCGAACATCAAGGTAGTCATTCGTTGTCCCCAGGATCGAGGTCGACCAGTTCCGGTTCCCCGAGATCGCCTGAATACTTTTTGTAGAAACCGGGGCCACCGCTTCCAAACCGAAAATCTGGCGGCGGATGGCATCCGCATCCTTCAGATCGAACGGAGCAGCGCTTGAACGGGCCCCGCCGGGTCCGAAGCCCTGGCCGGGCCGGACCTGAAGCATGTTGCTTCCCAGGCTTGCGATCTCGGAAGAGACCTGGGCCGTCGCCCCTCCGCCCAGGGTGACCATGGCGATCACCGCCGCCACCCCGATGACGATCCCTAAAATGGTCAGCGACGAGCGCAGAACATTTCTGCGGATCGCCCGCAGGGCCAGGATGATCGTTTCCCAAATCATGCCCTCCCGCCTCCATTCAGTTCCTCTTGGTGGATCAGGCCGTCGAGAAAGTGGATGATCCGGTCCGCATAGGCGGCCATCTGCCCGTCGTGGGTCACCATGACGACGGTGATCCCGCGATCCTCGTTAAAGGCGCGCAGCAGTCCCATGATCTCACGGCTGCTCGCGGAATCGAGATTTCCCGTGGGTTCGTCGGCCAGGAGGAGTTCCGGTTCGATCGCCATAGCCCGGGCGATGGCCACCCGCTGTTGCTGCCCCCCGGAAAGCTCCCCCGGCGTATGGGTTTCCCAGCCCGAAAGCCCCACGGCCCCGAGGGCTTCCCGGGCCTTCCGGCGGCGCTCCCGGACGGGCATGCCGCGGTAGACCAGGGGCAGCTCGACATTTTCCACAGCCGATGTCCGGTTCAGCAGATTGAAACCCTGAAAGACAAAACCCAGGTAATGACGCCTCAAAAGCGCCCGCTGATCGCGGGAAAGGGCCCCCACGTCCATCCCTTTAAAAAGGTAGGTGCCGCTGGTGGGGGTATCCAGGCAACCCAGGATGTTCATGCATGTGGATTTTCCCGACCCGCTCGGGCCCATGACGGCCAAAAATTCCCCCCGGAGGATGCGAAGATCGACCCCCCGGAGGGCATAAACGGTGGCGGTTCCCATCCCATACGTCCTCGTGATGCCGGACAGCTCGATGAGGGCCCCGCGGCCCCTTTCCGCCGTTGGTTGCCCGTTCATCAGGAGGCCCCCGTCACGCCGACCACCAGCTCCATGCCCGGCTGTACATCCCCTGCCGTGATTTCCGTCAGGGTCCCGTCCGTTCCGCCGGTCCTGACAGTCAGGGGAGAGAGGGTCCCGTCCTTCAACACCCATACCCGGGCTCCGGAAGAGGCTTCCTTGTCGTCCAGGGAGGTCTTTTCCTGCCTTGGCGGGCGGGGGAAAAGGCTCCCGACCAGTCCTCCCCCCCGGCTGGATTTCTGCGCCGTCTTTCCGAGAACGGCCGCTGAGGGCGTGAATCTCAGAGCCCCGTTCGGGACAAGAACGGCCTTTTCAATATTCTGAACGACGATGTCCGCCGACGCCGTCATCCCGGGCCTCAGAAGAAGGCCCGAATTGTCCACCGCCAGGATGGTCTCGTAGGTGACCACCCCTCCCGTGGTCTGCGAACTGTAGCGGACCTGGGTGATCCGGGCGGGGAATGTCCTTTCCGGGTAGGCATCGACGGTGAAGGTGGCCTCCTGCCCCTCGGCGACCCTTCCCACATCGGCCTCGTCCACATCCACGTGAAGCTCCATCCGGGTCAGGTCCTCGGCCAGGGTGAAAAGGACGGGCGCCTGCAGGGAAGCGGCCACCGTCTGTCCCGGTTCCACGGTCCGGTTCAGCACGATGCCCCTGATAGGGGATCGGATGAAGGCCTTCTTCAGGTCCGTTTCGTCCGCATCCAGGGTCGCCCGGACCTGATCGACCTGGGCCCTGGCGGAGTTCTCCTCGGCCAGGGCTTTTCGATAAGCCCACTGCGCCCCATCCAGGTCGTTTCTGGAGGGAACCTCGCCCCCGCTCAATTCGTTTGCCTTTTTCATTTTATTCCACGCCGCGAGGGCTTCCCTCACCGCAGCCCGGGACCGGACGACACCGGCCTCGGCGGCGGCGAGATTCGCCCTGGACTGCAATACCTTGGCATCGAGTTTGTCCGTGTCCAGTTTTGCCAGCACCTGTCCCTTTTCCACCTGATCGTTGAAATCCACGTCGACGGATCGAACGATTCCCGACAACTCGCTCCCCACGTCCACCTGGTTGATGGGTTCCAGGTTGCCGCTGGCGCCGACCAGCACGGTGAGATTTCCCCGCTGCGACGGCTGCGTCCGGAACTTCACCGCGCCGTTCCCGTCCTTTTTCATCCAGAGGACGGTCCCGGCGGCCGCCATGAGGAGGACGAGAATAACGGCGGCAAGCCATTTTTTGCGGGTCCTCCCGCCGCCCGGAACCGGATCGACCCCCAGGACATGGGCGATATCGTCTTTCCCGTCTATTCGTTCATCCATGTGAATTCCTCAGTTTTCATTATGATTCTCGTCTTCCCGGGCCGGGAATCGCCATCCGCCTCCGAGGGCTTTATAGAGACGAACCAGATCGGAGACGACGGCACCCTCGCTTTCCACTTGCTGGTCACGGAAGGAAAGGAGTGAGCGCTCCGCATCCAGAAGATTAACGAAATCGGTAAGTCCCGCCTCATACTTGATCCGCGCCAGCCTGACAGCCTCCCGGGCCTCCGAAACGGCGCCGGCCAGGGCCTCCCGGCGGGACTGCTCTCCGGCAAAGGCGACCAGGGCGTTTTCCACTTCCTCCAAGGCGCCGAGGACGGTCGATTCGTAGCTGCGAAGCGCCTGTTCCTCAAGGGCCGACTGAACCTCGATGTTCGCCCGGATGGAACCGGCATGGAAAATCGGCCAGGACAGGCCGGGACCGTAACTGTAGAAGAGGCTGCCCGAAGAGAGAAGACGATTCGCCGTGAGCGATTCGAGGCCGATGGAGCCGCCGAGGGTGATTTTCGGATAAAGATCGGCCGTGGCGACCCCCACCCGTGCCGTCTGGGCCGCCAGTTCACGCTCGGCCTTCCGGACATCCGGGCGGCGGAGGAGGACATCGGCGGGGACCCCGACGGCGATCGCCCGGGGAAAGGCAGGGATGGGCGCGATCTCCTTCAACACGTCATGGACAGTACCGGGCGCCAGACCGAGAAGCACGGCAAGCCGGGACTTGGCCTCTTCCAGGGATGTGCAAAGAGCCGGTATCCCCGAGCGGGTGCTTTCCAGGGCGTATCGGGCCTGGCGGACAGCCAGCCCGTCGTCGAGACCGGACCGGTACCTGGCCTCGCTCAGCCGGAGCGTATTTTCCTGGATGCGGAGATTCTCCTCCACCGCTGCGATCCTGGCCTGATAGGCCCTTACATCGACATAATTCAAGGCGACTTCCGCGGTCAGGGACACGAGCACATCTCTCAGAGACTCCCTGCTTGCCTGAAGATCAGCTTCCGCCGCCTCCATGGAGCGACGGACACCGCCGAAGAAATCGATCTCCCATCCGGCATCGAAGCCCGCCTTGTACAGTTCCCGTTCCGACCCGCCGCCCGTTTCCTCGCTTCCCCGGCTCTTCGAGACCGAACCCGAGGCATCGACGGAGGGATAGAAACCGGAACGGCTTATGGTCCGGCGGGCCCGCGCCTCGCGAAGAGAAGCCTCCGCCTTTTTCAGATCGAGATTTCCCTGCACCGCCCGGTCCATCAGGCCGGAAAGAACGGGATCGCCAAGGGCGTCCCACCAGACGGCGAGGGAAACGGCCGCCGCCGTCCCCCCTTCCGGTCCCCCCTTCCATCCGGCATGCCATGCCGCTGGAGGAGACAGGTCCGGAGCGATGTAGTCGGGCCCGACAGCAGCGCATCCCGCAAGGATCATGACGGCAGAGAGCTTGAAAATCCGGGATATTCCGGAAAGAAGTGTCCTTGTGTCCATGAGCCGCACAAAAGAATAGAGTTTTTTCATAATCCTTTTCGCATTGAATAAAAACAGGGCGAAGACGGAATTTCTCTCGAAGGAGCGAAAAGCCGCCGGCAATTCCGTACCTCCGCCCGCGCCCGGGGCAGGAAACCCCTGCTGAGGAGAGAGGTTTTGTCCCTATATCCGGGGCGGCGGGAAAGGGGGATACCCCGCCTCCGGTCAAACGCGAATTCCAGCCCGCACCCTGTTGCAGGATCGGAAGAAACTTCGAAGTCCGGGGCAACGGCGGTTCGAGAAACGCTCCCGGATATTCTCTTTCGATCCGCCTTTAAAGTCGCGGGATTTCCGGAAAGGGTTACACAATTTTTCCACGATGGTGTCGTTCGTCTTTTTATGTAACCGGTTTCGTTTTCTCATCGACGTAATCCATAAAGACCCATGTCACCGGCACAGGGGGGAGAAAAAAAGGCTCCCATGGGAACATGCTTCGATGATATGAAATGAATTCATGGGAGATCATGCCATTCATGCCAGCGATGTTGAACTGATCAGCCGGATCACGGGCGGGGATACGGAGGCTTTCTCTCTCATTCTTGCGAAATACAAGGATTATGTTTCGGGAATCGTCATCAGGCACATACCATCGAACGACATGGCCGAAACGGTCCATGAAGTTTTCGTACGGGCCTACCTTTCCCTGGGAAAATTCAAAGCCACCGGTGAGTTCCGCCACTGGCTCGCCTCCATCGCCGTCAGAACTTGTTCCGACTACTGGAGGGAGCGCTACCGAAGACGGGAAACCCCCATGGGCTGTCTCACGGAAAGACACCGGGAATGGGTTGCGAACGTCCTTTCCGGCCAGTCGGTCGGCCGGTTCTCGGAAACCGCGTACCGGGAGGAAGGCCGGGAGCTTTTGAACTGGGTGTTGGACAGGCTGCCTCCCGAAGACAGGATGGTTCTGGAGCTTGTTTATCTTCAGGAATATTCGATCCGGGAAGCCGCTTCACTTCTCGGGTGGAGTGCCGCCAACGTGAAGATTCGATCTTTCCGGGCCCGGCGGAAGCTTCGAAAGCTCCTGTCGGATGAAATGAATCGGGGGATGTCATGATGAAAATTTTCAACCCTGATCTGGAAAAAATGAGGACAGCCTTTGTCACGCTTTCCCGGTTGCGGGAATCACCCGATCTGGACGAATCCTGGCAGAAGGGGGTGATGAGCCACCTCCGCACCCTGGAAAGGCAGGGGTTTCAAAACGGTTCCGAGGAGCGGTTCCAGCGTATCGCCTGGCGTCTCATCCCTGCAGCCTGTCTTATGATTTTCATCCTGGGTTTCATCCTGATGAAGGTCGACTTCTTCCCGGAATATGAAATGGCGAGACAGTTCATCGAGGACCCGACAGGGTACGTGGTAACGAAGATCCTGGGAGTATGAGGTGGCGGCATGATGATAAAGAAAACGACAACATGGCTTATGGTATTCCTGTTCTTCGCCCTGGGCGCCCTGGCGGGCTCCCTGGGGACGCAGCAGTACCTGCATTACCGTTTCTCCCGGTTCGTTCAGAAGGGGCATCCGGCGCGAACGGACATCCTGTTGAAGAGAATTTCAAAGGAACTGGACCTGACGGAAGTACAGCAAAAGGATGTCCGGGCCATCCTGGAAGAAACGGAAGCCAGGATCGATGATTTGAGAAAAGACTTCGATCCCCGGATCAAAGGGGTTATCGATGAGAGTTTCGGCCGGATCCGGGATAAACTGACGGAGGATCAGACAGGAAAATTCGATGCCTTCCGTGAACGGCTGGTTAAAAAGGCGAACCGCCATGGTCTCCCGCCGCCCCTGTAAACCTCCGGCGCCCCTCCCGGCACCGCCATAAAAAAAGGCCCGTCTCAAAAACGGGCCTTCAGGATTCTATGGTGGCGGTGCAGGGACTTGAACCCCGGACACTGCGGATATGAGCCGCATGCTCTGACCAGCTGAGCTACACCGCCCTCTCGCAAGGAGATGGGTTTTTACACCATTCCCGGAAGAATGTCAAGAAGGACCTTCGCTGACAGAAGGACCTTCACCGACCCCGTCAATGCAGGCCGACCTTTCAGGGTCCCATGGCGCGGAAGGAGCCGCGAACCGGGAACGGCCCCTTTATTGAGGTATGGTCAGGTCGTAGGCGACCAGAACGCTTTTGGAGCGCAACGATCCGCTGAAGGAAACCACGAGGGCGAGGACGACCTCGTTTTCCCCGTCGTTGTCGATATCCTTGAGCTGGCAGTCCGACACGTACCCCTGGATCTTCTTTGTTTTCCAGTTCTCGGAGAGGCCGAGGCCGTCCCACTCGAGATCGTAAATTTCACTGGAGGTGAAAAGCTTCAGGTTTTTAAAAAGGCGGCCCGTGGGAGAGAGGTTTTTCACGACGATCACATCTTTTTTCCCGTTTTTGTTCAGGTCGTAAGTCAGAATACGAAGTTTCACATAGGCCACCTTATTGGGATCGTCCTCTACGGCCTCACCGGATATCTGCTGTCCGCTGTAAGTGAGTTTCGTGAAGGCATTGTTGCTCCCGCCGAAGTAATCGTCGCTCTTCCAGAGGAGTTCGTCGCTTCCCCCTATAATATCGAGATCGTCGAAACGTTTCATGGTCGGCTCATAGAGCCTGAGTCGATCGTATTCGTCGAGAAGAACGATCTTCAGCCGGTCACTCCCGTCAATGCTGTCGTAAGCAAGGCCGTATACGGACAACCCCTCGGGAATGGGCATGCGTTTGCCCTGAACGTATGCGCCGTCCTGCCATATGATCTCATGGATGGCATAAGCGAAGGGATTCTCGACCCCCTTCACCTGTCCCAGAAGAACGGGCCGGCCCAGGGGATTGACCACCCGGAGAAACCACCGGAGGTCGGAGGCGATGGTCCTGAACTCCCCGTCCCGGTATTCGATGACGAATGAATTCAGCGAACTCCCGTTGATGCTCGTGACGATGATCTCGGGGATGCCGTTTTCATTGATGTCCGCCGCGTCCACCGTGAGGTAGCGGTCATATTGTTTTCCTTCTATCATCTTGACGGGGATCAGGGCCTTGTCCTGCCTCTGGAAGATATGAACAGCCGAAGTGGAAATGACGACCACCTCGTTCAGGCCGTCGCCGTTCACATCCCCGATGTCCATTCCCCTGAAATCGTAGGAGTACCTCTGGGTCATCCAGAAACCCTTCCGGTCGATGGCTTCCGGGGCGTTGATGAAGTCGGGATTGATGATGGCAGTATACGTCCCTTCAGCGGTTTTCAAGGCCTCGACGGCTCCGGGGCCCGCAGACGCCGGGGACGGCGGCGACGGGACCGAGGCATCGGACGGAGGGGTCGCCGGGCCGGACAGGACGTCCCGGGGAACCTTCCCGAGGGCGTACATCTGGATTTTCTTCGCGAAATCATTGACCTTGGGGATCACTTCATCGAGACTCCGGCACTGCTCGAAAACACCGACGGGGGACTCCTTCCCCGCGACATCCATGAGTTTTCCATCCAGGCTGATACTGTTTCCGAACTTGGTGATGCTTCCCCAGACCACGTAATCGGCATTGAGATCCTTGCCGACCCGGGAGACGTCGCCGATTTCCAGTTCCTTCCCGTCCAGTTTTGCCAGGGCGTCCAGAACGGACTGCCGGCCGGCGAGCCTGATTTCCCCTCCCGAGGAAAGCCGGGAATAGAGCATGTCCCAGACACCGTTTTTCACGTAATCTATATTTTCACCGCTATGTACGGCAAAAGGGAGGACGGCGATCGTTTTTTTCTCTTCCGCCGGGGCGGAAAAAGGCACCGTGAAAATCAGCAGGAGGCCGATCCCCATTATCCAGCGACTGTTCATGATATAAGCTCCTTTCACCGGTCCCGAAGGCCGGCCTCGACGTTTTTCTCTTCCCGTTTTGAGACATCCTGCTTCCGGCGGCCGGCGAGGACTTCCAGGCTGCGGGGAAACCACCGGGGATGCTTTTTCTTCCACAGATGCAGATAAGAGTGAAGGGCCTCGCTTTCCCCGGCAAGAAGACCCATCCCGACAGCGATGAAAAGGATTCCCTGAAGAAAGGGAAGGAACAACCCGATCACACCCAGAACAATGAAGAACCAGCCGGCAATCTTCCTTCCTGTCCTTTTCAGCACGGGGTTCCTTCTCTGCTCGTTTTCCAGCGCCTTCGCAGGGGAATTTACGCGTCATCGGACCATGTGTCAAGGAAAAGCATCCCTCGAACGTCATCCGCCCCGAGAAAGACTGCTCCTTGGTTCCGTCGAAACTGAACGGGTGAAGGTTACAAGAAAAGAGGCCCCCCTCAGAGAACCGGCACGGCGTATTGAATGATGTTCCCGATGATGGCCTGATTGTAAAAGCCGAGGATGACAATCGCCGCGGCCGTCACGATGAGAGGCAGAAGCATGCTGAGAGGGGCCTCCCTGACGGCGACGACTTCTTCGCCCCCTTCGCCGTGATGTCCGTGGGCGCTGTGGAACCCGTAACCGATCTCGAAGATCCGGAAGAACAGAACGATGTTGATCAGGCTCGAAGACAGGAGGGCGACGACAAAAAGCCAGCTCCCCGCCTGCAGGGCTCCCTGAATGAGATACCACTTGCTGAAGAAACCGCCCGTCGGCGGAACCCCGATGATGGACAGGGCAATGACCACAAAAGCGGCCATGGTGAAGGGCATGCTCTTGAAAAGATCCTTGAAATCGGAAAGCCGGTGTTCTCTCATCTTGTAAGCGATGATGCCCGCGACGGCAAAAAGTCCCGTGGTCATGACCACGTCGTTCGCTATGTGAAGGACCGTCCCTCTCAGGGCCACCGTATTCGCCAGCCCGACACCGCCGACCATGTACCCCACTTCGGCGACGATGATGTAGCAGAGCATCCGCTTGAAATCCTTCTGAGCGAGAGCCATGACGGCACCGGCGAAGATGGCGACGATGCCCGCGACAAGCATGATCTTCGTGATGGGGAGAAACTCGATGGAAAAATACGGCTGAAAGACGGTGAACATGATCCGGATCATGACATAGATGGAAACCTTGGTCATGAGCGGCGCCACCAGGGCGCTCACCGCCGAAGGGGCCTTTGTGTAGGCGTCGGGGAGCCAGACATGGAGAGGAAAGAGGGCCATCTTGATGGCGATCCCCACCATGAAAAAGGCGAAGGCCGTCAGGACGACCTTGGAACCGTAAAGAGGCGGGAGGAGCCGGGCCAGGTCGGCCATGTTGAGCGATCCCGTGACGATATAGAGATACCCGATGGCGAGAAGATAGAAACAGGCCCCGACGGTCCCCATGATGACGTAGCGGAAGCTGGCGAAGGGGGCTCCCTCCTCTCCGGCGGCGATGAGGGCGTACCCGGCGAGAGAGGCGATTTCCAGGAAGACGTAAAGGTTGAAGGCGTCGCCCGTCACGACGATTCCCAGGAATCCCGTCACCTGAAGCAGGAAAATGCACCGGAAATAGACCTCTTTCCCCGGCAGTTCCTGCTCCACGCTTTTCTTGCCGTAGACGGCCACGAGGAGAGAGGTACCGGAGACGAGGACAAGCATGAGCCCGTTCAGATAATCGACGACGTACTCGATCCCCCAGGGGGGCGCCCAGTTTCCCATCCGGTAGTGAACGACGCCGTTTCTCATGACGTCCTGGAGCGCCGTAACGGAAAACAGGGTGGCGAACACGAGGGCCAGGATCATCCAGGGGAAAGTCCATTCCCTTCGAATCAGTCCCACGACAGGCGTGAGAAGGGCGAACATGAGGGGAACGACGATGATGAGAACCGGTGAAGAATGGACAATGAAAGGGAACTGTTCGAGGATCATTTCAGGACCTTCAGGATTTCATCTTCATTCAGCGTGTTGTACCGGCGGTAAATATGAATCACAATGGCCAGGGCGACTCCGAGGGTGGCCACCATGACGACGATGGCCGTGAGCATCAGGACATGGGGAAGGGGGTTGATGACCTTGGCCACCTCGATGGCCTCGTGGCCGTGGGCCTGGGCATCCGTCAGAATGGGAAGGGTCGCCCCTCCCATTTTATAGGCGGTGGAAACGTAGAAAAGGATGATGGCCGTTTGAAAAATATTCATGCCGATGATTTTCTTGACCAGATTCGTTTTAGCGATCATGGCGTAGAAGCCGATCATCATCAGGATGATGTATACCCAGTAATTGTACTTGGCTATGATAAATTCCATCCAGGCCCCTCCATTTTCATCGGGTGGCGTTTCCGGACCGGGTATCCGCTATTTTCTCCTTTTTCTCAGGAGAAAGATGCAGGAAATCCCCGCCGTGAATATCACCGTCGTTTCCCCCATGGTATCGTATCCTCTGTAATCGGCCAGGATCGACGTGACCATGTTGGGGGTTGCCGTCTCGGTTTCCGTCTCCTCGATATACCGGGGAGACACGTGCCGGCTCGCCGGTGAATCGGGGTCCCCGTAAGCGGGCATGTCAAAGGTTCCGTAAATCAGGACGGCCCCCGTGAGCAATGTGATAAGAAATCCTAAAAACCTCAATCCTTGGACCTCCTCGTCGTTTTCATGACGGCGGCGACAAACAGGATCGTTCCGATGCCGGCGCTTACGGATGCCTCGGTGAACGCCACATCCACCGCCCCCATCTGGGCCCACATGATGCACATGAAAAAGCTGTACGCCCCCAGGATCATCGCCGCGCTCAGAAGATCCTTGACGACAATGGATGCGACGGCGCAAATGATGACAAAAAGCTGGAGCACCAGGTCGATGGGAACGGTGGTCATGGTTATCCTTCCTTCTCTTTCTTCCGCCAGATCTCGAGTCCGCACCGGACGCCCGCCCGGGAGATGGCATGGGTGGACGTGGGCTGGGCCAGAAACATGAAAACGGCGATCATGAGAATCTTGACGCTCGTCAGGTTCATCCCTTCGTGAATCGCCAGGCCGATAAGACAGAGGGTCACCGCCAGGGTGTCCCCCTTCCCCGTGGCGTGGAGACGGGTGAAGAAATCGGGGAACCGGAGCAGCCCGAGGGTGGCTGTGGCAAAGAAGAATACCCCTCCGAGAAGAAAGAGGCCGGATAGAATGTTCTGAATCGTTTCCATGGGCTTACTGTTCCATTTCGAGGTATTTGGCCACGGCGATACAGCCGATGAAATTGAGGAGGGCGTAAACGATGCTGATGTCGACGAACATGTCCACCCGCCGGTAGAGAAACCCCACGATGAGGAGAATGATCAGGGTCTTCGTCCCCACGGCGGAAATGGCGGCCACCCGGTTGAAGACCCCGGGGCCGAACACGACCCGATAGAGCACGAGCAGAACCAGGAAGCAAATCCCGAGGGCCACGGCAAGGAAAAACTTTTCCATTTCAAACCTCGCTCACAGGTACCTGCTTCTCCTTCTCCTCCTCATCCCCGGGCAGGACGCCCCCCGTGGAGATATCGAGGAAAATGGAGACCATGACGGCCATGACGGCAAAACCGACGCCGATTTCCACCCCCAGGATCCCCAGGGACCGGGCGTGAGCGGCGTCGACATGGAGGATCCTGGACAGCATGCTGTAATCCAGAAAATTGCCCAGAAGAAGGAGACAGAGGAATCCGATGCCCGCATAAATCAGGACGCCCAGGCTGCTGAAGATGATCATGATCTTTTCCGAGATCCGGGACCGGGCGTCATGGTATCCGTAAGTGAGGAGGAGAAGAACGAGACTCGCCCCGAGAATGACCCCCCCCTGGAATCCCCCGCCCGGGCTGTAGTGGCCGTGCATGATCACATACAGGGCGTAGAGCTGGATGAAAGGGATGAGCATCCGGGCAATCGTTCGGATGATGACGTCTTCACCGCGGTGGATCATGGAATCTCTCCGTTATCTAAGGGCTGCAAAAATCCGGGCCACATCGAGCACGTCCTGTATATAGATGTGGTCCGCTTCCATGAAGATGTGGGCGATCCTGTCCTCCATGTCCCCGGCGTTGAGGTCGTCGGCCACCTTCCTGGAAAGGGCGTGAACGACGAATTCACCGTTTTCGATGGCGATGGTGATCGTTCCCGGCGTCAGGGTGATGGAGTTCGCCAGGGTCACCATGGAGGTGTCGCTCTCCAGCTTCGTTTTATAACGCATCAGCTTGGGGTCGATGGGAAGCTTCGGAGACAGCACCAGGCGGGCCACATGGAAATTGGAAAGAACGATCTGATAGAAAAGCCAGGGGATATAAATGAGGAACCGCCCGGCGATGACCCGCATGTCTCCCGCCCGGACATTGTAAAACAGGAGATCATGACCTAAATAGGCGACGATGCCGCAGCAGATGACCCCCAGGGAGAGATGGAAGGCGTCATATTTTCCGGAAAGAAGGGCCCAGAAGAGAAATAGGATGACAAAAGTCACCGCGAAATTCTGCAGCCCCGCCCGGGTTTCCTGGGCTCCCCGGAAAATGGCCCGCACTTTTTTCTCTTCCATCCAGCGGGTTTCAGAGGTGAGTTTCGCCGCCGTGTTCATCAGATCGACGGCCCGGACCCTCGCCTTTTCCAGGATGGCGAAGGATTCGTCCGCCGCTTGCACGAGAAGTGTGACTTCCATGCCCCTATCCTCTCTTGACGGCTTTCCAAAAAGACCACAGGCTGCGTCGTCCCTCATCCCGGGTCACAGGGGCATACCGGCAGGCACGCCTCATTCCCCGGGATTCCGGCAACCGGCCTCCGGTTATTCTACAAAGCCTTCCGGAAATGGTCTTTCAAGACCGAGTACGACTTCATCTCTCTTGAAAGCCTGAAAAACTGGAGATCAGGGTACGATCAGGACAGGAAGGTGAGACCGCTTCAGGACGCCGAATACAGGCTCTTCCTGAAACAGTCTTCCGAGAAGCGGTTTCCGGGTAATCCCTCCTATGGTAATCACCGACCCCCTGTAATCTCTCGATGATGTAACAATCTCCTCTGCCGTATCCCCTGCGTAATAATGGGCCTCCGCATCGATTCCGTGGTCGAGGCACCTCTTCCGCGTTTCAGTCAGTTTCGCTTTGAGTTCCCGCATGTTCCGGACGGTAAGTTTTTCGTTGATCACGTGGACCACTTCCATCTCCACGATGAAGTCCCTGAAAGCGAGAAGAAACTCCAGGGCCTCCTCCGACGGCGCCGTCCAGTTGGTCCCGTAGATGACGTGAGCAAAAAGGCCGGCCGCGGCCTTCTCCCGGTCGTTCTCGTGAATCACCAGGAGGGGGACGGCAGAATCATGGACGAGGTCCTTCAGGACCCCTCCCGGGAGATCGTCCCGCTCCCGGTTGTTCCCATCCCCCAGGATGACGATGATCGATGCCTCTTCTCTTTCCGCCACCCGGAGGATATGAATGGCCTCGCCTCCCTCCGATGGAAGCACCCGGACCGTCATGGAAAGTCTTTCAAGGGTTTCCTTCCATTCCTCCGGCGGTTCCAGTCCATAGAAGAGAACTTCCCTGGCCCCTCCGCCGCGAAGCTCTGCAATCCTTTCCAGAGTGGACGGTAAAAAAGGGCATTTTTCCCCGTCGGAAGCGCAAAGTAACCGGGTAATTTTCATTACTTCAGCCGCTCCATCATCCTCAACGGTTATCGACCTTCATATGAGCAGGGATGAGCAAGGTTGGAAATGCCGAGTTTTCCGCAAGATTTCTGGCCACGCTGCCCAGAAAGATCTCCTTCAGTTTGCTTTGCCCTGTTGCCCCCACAACGACCATGGTCGCTTCTCTCTCCTGGGCAGCCTTTTCGATCTGCTCGCAGGTGTTCCCGATATAGAGATGCGGTTCCGCTTCGATCCCCGCTTTTTGGAAGGCTTCGCAGACATCGTCCATTTTCTGCCGGTTTGCTTTTCTGGTCGCCTGGATCTCCATGGCCGACGGGCTCTTCAGGTCCTTCGCGCTGGCCACGTGAACGACGATGACCTTCCTCATGATTTCCTTGAAATTGAGAAGATACTCGACGATGCGGTCCGTCGACTCGGACCAGTCCAGGGCGAGAAGGGGCTGCTCGAAGGGTTTCTCGTTGATTTTGCCGGAGGGAAGCATGTACTTGTAGACCAGGACCGGTGTCGAGGTTCTGCGGAGAATTTCCACCGTCTCCGACCCGGCGTACAGTTCCTCGATTTTTCCTTTCTTGTGCCGTCCCGTGACGATGAGGTCCACGCTTTCTTCTTCCACGGTGGAAATGATCTTGGGCAGCACGTTTCCGACAATGATATAGGCGCCCACTTCCATGCCCTGTTCGAAGAGGCTTTCCGCCCAGTCAATGAAACGGACATTGGCGATCTCCCGCAGTTTGACTTCCTCATCCTTGAGGTAGCCCTTCCCCCGCTTCATGGCGACCTTATCTCTTTCAATCACGTGAAGAAAAACGACATGATTGAAGCCGGCCTTCCGGAGGTCCATGAGGGACTGGAGGGCGTCAAACCACAATTCTTCAAACTGGGTCACGAAAAGCAGCTTTTTTGTCTTCATTTCCTGTCTTGAAATCCTCTCTTTATCGTCAGGAGGAGAGGGGCAAAGTCCCTCCTCCGTTATTTCACGAACCGGGCAATGGTTTCCGCAAGTTCCCTGGGGTCGACAGGTTTTTCGATATAGGCCGACGGTTCGGGAACGGGTTCGTCCCCGAACTCCGTCAGGGCCTCCTGAGACCGGAGAAAAGTCCTCTTGGCGATCCCTGAAAGCATGATCACGGGAATGTGCTTCAGTTCGGGATCGCTCTTCAGCTCCCGGTACATCCGGATCCCGCTCTGCTTGGGCATCAGGACATCGAGAATGACGAGAGAAGGCTTTTCCGCTTTCGCCATGGCCAGGCCGGCCTCGCCGTTTTTCGCGATGAGCGGCGTATAACCGTTCTCTTCCAGGACCGTTTTCACAAACACGATGATATCGGGATCATCATCTACGGAAAGGATTTTCTTTGACATGGAAGCCCCCTGAATAGGTTAATGGGTTTTTTCGGCGCGGGCCCTTCTCCGGATTCCGTCACCGGCATCTCTGCGATAGGGCAGGCAAATGGTGAAGGTGGAACCGCTCCCCGGTTCCGACTCCACTTCGATCCTCCCGCCGTTTTCCTGCACCAGTTTATGGGTGACGAGAAGACCGAGGCCTGTTCCCTTTCCCCCCTTGGTACTGAAGAAGGCTGAAAAAAGCTTCTTCTTCACATCGCTTGTCATGCCGGCACCGTTGTCCGTCACCTCGAAACGGATCATGCTGTCCCCTTCCCGTTCCGTTTTGACGGAAACCCGCCATTCCTTGTTTTCGCTGAGATCGAAAAGGCAGGCATCAATGGCGTTGGAAACAAGATTGAGAAGACAACGGTGAACGGCGCTCGGATCCATGGTCACCTGGCTGATGGAGGGATCGAGATCCCGGACCAAAGCGATCTTGTTCTGGGCCGCCTTGACTTCCATGAGTTCGCAGACATCCTCGACAATATCATTGGGAAAGCAGTCGCGGTACTCCGGCTCTCTCTCCTTCGAATAGGTCAGAAGGTCCATCACGAGATCCGATACGCGGCCGATGTTCCTCTGGACCATGGTCCAACCCGCTTTTAGCTTATCCTTGTCATCTTTGTCAAGACCAATATTGACAACGTACATGCCTCCCTGAAGGCCCGTCAGGATGTTCTTGATGTAGTGGGCGAGGCGTGCCACGGTCTGGCCGATGGCGGCCAGCCGCTCCGACTGGACCAGTTCTCTCTGGAGGCGCCGTATCTCCCGGAGATCCTGGAAAAATCCCACGCTTCCGATGACCTGTTCGCCCTCATAGAGCAAAGCCCCGGAAAAGCGGACGGGAACCGGCTCTCCGCCCTTCCCGAGAATGGTCACTTCCTTCCAGCCCCAGCCCCGTTTGTCCCGTTTTCGCCGGAAACCGCTCCGGAATTCCTCGGCCACTTCCTCGGGGTACAGCTCCGAAAAGGATCTCTGTTCCACGACCTCGCGGCGGGAATAGCCGAAAATGTTTTCCGCGCCGGGATTGAAGAGGATGATCAGGCCTTTTTCGTCGGTGGCCACGATCCCGTCGTTGGAACTGGTGATGAGCTTGTCCTGGAACTCCGACTTCCTCCGCACCTCCTCCGTGGCGATCTGGCACATCTGCTCCAGGTCGGTGGTGTAGGCCTTAAGCTGCCCCCTCATCTCCAGTTTTTCCGCTGCGCGGTCGAGGGCGATCCGGAGGGCCTCGTCACGGACGGGCTTGTTGATGAAATCGGAGGCGCCGAACCGGAGGGCCTCGATGGCCGAATCCATGTCTCCGTGGCCCGTGATGACGATGACTTCCGCGTCGGGATCGATTTCCTTGACTCTTCGAAGAACCTGGAAACCGTCCATGCCGGGCATCTTGAGATCCGTCAGAACGACCGGGGGGTGCTCCTTCTCGAAGACGGCAAGGGCCTCCTTGCCGTTCAGGGCGGTATGGACCTCATATCCTTCGTGTCTCAGGGACATGGAAAGGACTTTGAGGATGCCTTCCTCGTCGTCGACGATGAGTAATTTATTCCTGTTCATTCCTGCTCTTCTTTTCCGTTAAGGCGGGAAAGGCCAGCCGGAAAGTCGTCCCTTCGTTCACCGCACTCCTGACCTCGATCGTCCCGCTGTAATCCTTGACGATGCCGTAGCTGATGCTCATCCCCAGCCCCGTTCCCTTCCCCACCTCCTTGGTGGTGAAGAAAGGTTCGAAGATCTTGTCCCTGTTCTGTTCGGGGATGCCGATCCCGTTGTCCTGAACGGTCACCACCACCGAATCCCCTTCCAGACGGGACCGAAGAGTCAATATCTTTTTTTCATCCCTCCTGTCAACCCCTGACTTCTTATCGTCCATGGCATCCATGGCGTTGGTCACGAGGTTGATGAACACCTGTTCCAGCCGGTTGTGGTCCGCCAGGATGGGGGGCAGGTTTTCCATGAGATCGAGGTCGACCTCGATCTCATGGATCCTGAGCTGCTGGCCCAGAATCTTGAAGACGTCCAGGATGGGCCGGTTGATGTCGATCCTGTCCTTCGTCACTTCCGACTGGCGGGTGAAATCCCTCATGTGCTTGATGGTCATGGCCGCCCGCTGGACATTCTTCCCGATTTCATCCGCCATGGTATGAAGTTCATCACTGGTAAACGCCTGATTTTTCTTCAGCTTCTTCAGGAGGAAATCGGAACATACCTGGATGACGTTGAGCGGCTGGTTGATCTCATGGGCGATCCCCGAGGCCATGGTGCCCAGGGTGGCCATCTTTCCCGCCTGGATGAGCTGGGCCTCCTTCTTCACTGTCTCCGTCACGTCCGGCGTCGTGGCGATCAGGCAGTCCCGCCCCATGAAATCGGCCGCCCGGATGTGGATGTTGACGTAAAAAGGGGCCCCGTCTTTTTTCCGGAAAAGCTTCTTGGAATAGAAGACGGACTGGTTCGGGGCGATCTCCCGGAGGCCGTCCTCCAGTTCGTTGTCTTTCTGAAAAATAAGGTCGGGAAGGGACATGCCCAGGAACTCCCCCCTCGTATACCCGTAACAGTCGACGGCCGTGGCGTTCACGTCGAGGATGGCCTGGGACTGCCGGTCGGTAATCAGGATGGGATTGGGATCGGCGTCGAACATGGTCCTGTACTTCTCTTCCGATTTTCGGATTTCCCGGTAGGATTCCTCCAGCTCCGCCGTCTTCTCCCGCACCTTGATCTCCAGCCTCTGGCCGAACATCTTCGTTTCCTGGTGGAGCGTGGCATTCTCGATGGCCAGGGCGATCCGGTTGCAGATGAGGGCCATGAGATTCTTGTCTTCCTCTGAAAAACGCTTCTTCCTGAGGCTGGAAACGCGGAGAACGCCGATGACGCCCTCCTTGGACGAGAGGGGAAGATAGGCCGCGGACCTGAGATGTTCCTGCTCGACAAATTCATCGAAGGGGGCGCTTTCCTCATCCACGTTTTCGAAAAACGCCGCCTTTCCCCTCAGGGCGACCTTCTCGATCACGCTGTCCGCCCCGACACCCGCCCCTCGAGGGTAGAACGTTTCGGCCACGCCCCTGGAATAAGCCACCCGGAGCGCACCGCCGTTCTCGCGGAGACAAATGACCACGCCGTCCACGTTCAGGTTCGTCAGGATCCCCTTCGCCCCGGCGACAAGACGCTCCTCCAGGTCCAGGGACTCGCTCAGGGCGCTGGTGATTTCCCAGAGCGTGGAGATCTGGCGGATGTGTCTTTCCCTCTCCTCCTGGAGGAGTTTGGAGTCGGTAATGTCCCAGAGGGTCTCGATGGCCCCGACGATCGTACCGTCCGGCCCTTCCAGGGGGGCGCCGGTAAAGTAAAGCCACTTCCCGTTTTCTCCCATGTGGGGGAAAAAATCCTCCGCTTCGTAGGCCTTGTCGATGAGGATGGACTTTCGCCACCGCCGGCCGTACAATTTGCCGATTTCCTCCTCCGACATGCGGTCCACGATCACGTCCGCCATGATGGGTTTGCGGGTGGGATAAAAGGCCTTCCAGTGGTCCTTCGTCCCCACCGTTTCCCGGGCCGTCCTGCCCGTCAGGGTCTCGATGGCCCGGTTCCAGTGGGTCACCCGGTGATCCTGATCGATGACGAAGGTGGGGATGGTGCTCCCCTCGATGATCTGGAAAAGGGTCTTCTCCCTCTGCCGGAGTTCCCGTTCCGCTTTCTTCCGCTCCGTGATGTCCTCGTAAGTGGCGACGATGGCCTGTTCCTTCAGCCGCTCGCCGATCCGGGAAGCCCGGACCATGCAGAGGATCTCCCGGCCGTCCTTGCCGACGCAGGGATACTCGCCGCTGAAGGTGCGCTGCTTCTCCAGGGCGCGGTAGAACGCCTCTCCCACGCTCAGGTACACCGCCTCACCGGGATAGAGGATTCTTGTGCTCAAACCGATGAGATCCCCCGGCTTCCACCCGAAGACGGATTCCGCCGCTTCGTTGGCGAAGATGATGCGCCTTTCCCGGAGAACCAGGGCGGCGATGTGAAGGGTGTCGAGAATGGATGCTTCTATTGCCTCGATTTCCTTCAGTTTTTCCCTGGCTTCCCTCTGGGCCGTGGTATCCCAGAGGGTTTCGATGGCCCCCAGAACCTTTCCATCCAGCCCCCGGATGGGAGCGGCGGTGAAATAGAGCCATTTCCCCGATGTTCCCATGTGGGGATAAAAGTTCTCCGCTTCATAGGAACCTTTCAGATAGACCGACGGCCGGGCCCTGTTTCCGAAATGTTTCCCGATTCCCCGTTCCTCCTCGCCGTCGACGACCAGGTCGGCAAGGCACGGTTTCTTCTCCCCGTAAAAGGCCTTCCAGTGGTTTTTCGTTCCCACCATGTCCTCCGCCCGGTACCCCGTGACCCTTTCGAGAGCCCGGTTCCAGTGCGTCACCACATGATTCTCGTTGATGACGAAGGTGGGGATCGTGCTGCCCTGGACGATCTGGGAGATCATCCGGTCATGGCGGAGCCTTTTTTTCTCCACCGCCCGGAGACGGTGGTTTTTCTCCTCGATAATTTCAAGAACCTCCGACGTGTACGCTTCCAGGGCCGGCAGCACCTCCGACCGGACCGCTTCACGCCCGGCCGGGACCGACCCCGCGGCACCGTTCAGAGATTTTTCGAGTTCCTCCCTTTTCCGCAGAACCCGCAGGCGGTCCGCCAGGGCCAGGGTTTCGTGGTGATCCAGGACCCGCACTCCGGACGGGCGGCTGCGGCGGATCTTTTTCAGGAGATCCCGGTCGTTTTCCGTGACGACAAGGGCGTCAAGCTCCCGGAGATCGAAAAAGGACCGGTAATCGTCGGTGTGCGGAATCCCCCTGGAGCGGGCATACCGGATTCCCCGGGCGCGGGGATCGGGATCGCACACCCCCAGAACGTTCAGAAGCCCCGCGCCGGATTCTCCGGGAAGGGCCAGGCGGATGAGTTCAACGGCGAGGGATCCGCCGCCGACGAGGGCAACCTTCAGAGGAAAGGTGATTTCCTTCATAGAAAACATTCCGGAATGAAAGGATGACTTTTTCGGGGTCCCCCTCCCCCGGGGGCCGTCATGGATGGCCGAGCGAACCCTTTGCGGCCATCCGCGCCAGTTCGAGAAAGACGGACGGATAGACGAACAGGAGGAACGAGACCGCCGCCGTGAACACCGGGGGGACAACGGCGAAAATCGGGGCTTCTTTCACCGGCGTTTTTTCGTTGAACCGGGTCCCCGTGGCGAAAAAGGCATTGTACGCAATCGGAAGGAAGTAGGCGGCGTTCAGGAGGGAACTGGTCAGAAGGACCACGAGGATGGGGAGCTGGTGGGATTCAATGGTCCCGAGGGCCAGATACCACTTGCTGATAAATCCGCCGAAAGGAGGGATGCCGATAACGCTGAGCGACCCGAGGAAAAAGGCGGCCATGGTGACGGGCATCATTTTCCCGATTCCTTTCATTTCGCTTATTTTTTTAATCCCCGTATTCACCAGGATCGCCCCGGCACAGAAAAAGAGGGTGATTTTCCCGAAAGCGTGCATGACGATATGGACGATGCCTCCGGTCATCCCCATGATGCTCAGAAGCCCGCCTCCCATGACAATATAGGAAAGCTGGCTCACCGTGGAATAGGCCAGACGGGCCTTGAGATCGTCCTGCCGGAGGGCGAAGAGGGAGCCCGTAAGGATTGTAACGGAAATGAAGTAGATCAGGAATACATCCAGGGAGAGGGCGTGCATGAGATCGATGCCGAAGACATGAAAGCACACCCGGAGTACGGAGAACACGCCCACCTTGACGACCGCCACGGCATGGAGCAGAGCGCTCACCGGCGTAGGGGCCACCATGGCCGAGGGAAGCCAGGAGTGAATGGGCATGATGGCCGCTTTCCCGATCCCGGCGATGAAAAGAGCGAAAAGGATCGTCAGGGCCGCCGGAGAGGCCTTCCCGGCCAGGATCCCCTGGTCGGCAAAGTCGAGGGTCCCCGTGTACAGATAAGTCAGGATGACCGCCGGGAGAAAGAAGGCGATGGACGTCCCCATCAGATAGGTCAGGTATTTCCGTCCCGCCGACCGGGCTTCCATGTCCTGATGATGGGTCACCAGGGAATAGGTGGAAAGAGAGAGCATTTCATAAAAAAGATAGAGGGTCACGAGATTCCCGGCGAAGGCGACGCCGACGGCGGAAGAAAGGGCCAGGGCGAAAAAGGTGTAGAACCGGGTCTGGGAGTGCTCGTTGAGGGGGCGCATGTATCCGATGGCGTAAAAAGTCGTTACGATCCAGAGGGAAGAGGCCACGAGGGCGAACAGAAGACCGAGAGGATCCACCCGGAATGAAATCCCCACGCCCGGGAGGATCTGCACCAGGTTGTAGACGATCGTTTTCCCCTGGAGGACCAGGGGGATCATGGAGGTGACGATATAGAGCTTGACGAGGGCGATAGCGAAGGTGAAGAATTCTCTTACGTTTGGGTTCTCCCGGAAAAGAACGATCAGAAGGGAACCGAAAAGAGAAACGGAAACGGCGAGAAGCGGCTTTACCGAAACAATCGTCTCCATAAAAGATGTCCTCTCCTTATTTTATTTCTGAAAAATTACCTCTGCCCTCGGGAAAGCGGCCCTGAAAGGCCGTCCTGCGATCCGGGATGATGGTTTCCCCCGTTACGGAGGAGCCCCTTGTTTTCAGGCTTTGCGGCGCCCCGGAAGGGGCATGGGTTCCCTGTTCCGGAAAAAGCCCCCGTGGGGCCTGAAAAGAAGGGTTCCACGGCATGTCCCGTAAAGACCCCCTTCCGGATGGTCCCCGCCGCCGGATCCGGCGGCGAGGACACCCGAATGGCCATCTCCTATATAAATTATAAAATCATATGTCAAACGAATTCGTTTGAGGAGAGTCCCTTTTGCGGGACTTTCAGCGGTCGCGCAGGCCGTTGTTTCTTACCCTTCCTTCTGTTTGCCCTTTTCATAGATGTCCAGAAACGGCCTGACGAGGTCGATGGGAATGGGGAAAAGGGTCGTGGAGTTGTTCTCCGAAGCCACCTGGACAAGGGTCTGAAGATATCGGAGCTGCAGGGCGATGGGTTGCTCCGACATGACTTTTCCGGCCTCCGCCAGTTTCTGGGCCGCCTGGAATTCGCCCTCGGCGCCGATGACTTTCGACCTTCTCTCCCGTTCCGCCTCGGCCTGCTTGGCCATGGCCCGCTGCATCTCCTGGGGAAGATCGATATGCTTCACTTCCACCGTGGAAACCTTGATTCCCCAGGGGTCGGTGCTCCGGTCGAGGATTTCCTGGATGTGTGCATTGATCTTTTCCCGTTCCGCCAGAAGCTCGTCCAGTTCCACCTGGCCGCAGACGCTCCGGAGGGTGGTCTGGGCCAGCTGGGACGTGGCATAGAGGAAATTCTCCACCTCGATGACCGCCGCGTTGGCGTTCATGACCCGGAAATAGATGACGGCGTTCACCTTGACGGACACGTTGTCCCGGGTGATGACGTCCTGGGGAGGGACATCCATGGTGATGATCCGCATGTCCACCTTCGTCATGCGGTCGATGATGGGAATCAGGATGATCAGTCCCGGCCCTTTCACATCGATCACCCTCCCGAGGCGGAAGATGACCCCCCGTTCGTACTCATTCAGGATCCGTATGGCGGCGGCCAGGAACATGATGACCAGAATGACCAGCGACAGTATTGTGTATGTCATTTCTTTACCTCCTTTGTTTTCTGCCTTTTCTCCACTTCCAGGACAAGTCCCCGCATTCCCGTCACGAGGACGGTTTCCCCCTCACCGATCGGTTCGGCACTCACGGCGTTCCAGTACTCTCCCCGGACCAGGACCCTTCCCGCCTCATGGACGTCCGTCACGGCCTTCCCCGTTTCCCCCACCATGCCCTCCTCCCCTGTCCGGGGCTGCCGCATCTGGGCCTTCACGGCCAGGCTGACGACGGCGATGAAAAAGACGGAGGCGATGACCACCGTGGGGATCAGGACCTGAAAGGAAACCCTCAGGGCGGGGATGGGGGATTCGAAGAGAAAAAGAGACCCGAGGGCCAGGGAAATGATCCCCGCCACGGTCAGAAGACCGTGGCTCACAACCTTGATCTCCGCGATGAAAAGAATGACGCCGAAAAGAATCAGGAGAACACCGGCGAAATTCACGGGCAGGGTCTGGAGGGCGAAAAAAGCGAGGATCAGGGAGATCCCCCCGACAACCCCTGGAAGAACCGCGCCGGGATTGGAAAACTCGAAATAAAGACCGGCAAGCCCGATCATCAGGAGAAGGTAGGCGATGTTGGGGTCGCTCAGGGCCGACAATATCCTCTCCCGAAAGCCCATGACGGTCTCCCGGAGTTCGGCGCCGCCGGTCCTCAAGGTGATCTTGCCCGAGGGAAGAAGGATTTCCCTGCCGTCGGCCTTTCGGAGAAGTTCCTGAAGGTCCGAAGCGACGTAATCGATGACGTTCAGCTTCAGCGCTTCTTCCGCCGTGACGGATACGCTTTCCCGAACGGCCTTTTCCACCCACTCGAGGTTCCGGCTCCTCTTGACGGCGATGCTTTTCACGTAGGCCACGGCATCGTTTTCCACTTTGTGGGACATGGTTTCGTCCATTTTTCCCGAACCGATCGCCACGGGATGGGCCGCCCCGATATTCGTTCCCGGCGCCATGGCCGCCACATGGGCCGCGATGGTGATCATGACGCCCGCCGAGGCCGCCCGGGCCCCCGATGGATAAACATAGACGAACACGGGCAGCGGGGCATTGAGTATATCCTTGACGATATCCCGCATGGCCAGGTCCAGCCCGCCGGGCGTATCGAGGAGGATGATCACCCCCGCCACGCCTCCCTCCACGGCCTCGTTGAGGACCCGGTTGAAAAACCGGTATACCGCCGGCGTGATGGGCGCGCTCACGGTCATGACATCGAAAACGGGGGTTTCCTGAACCGGCGGAGGCGCCGCCCCGGCCGAAAGAGGCCGGCACAGGAGTAAAAAGGCCAGGCACAGAAAGATTCCGGTCTTTTTCATATCGTCTTTCCTTCTTCGGGGGGGCCGCCGGCGGAGGCGGCGGAAACCTTTCCCCTGTCCGCGGCGAGCCATTTCATGATCTCCTGCACATCCTCCCAGACCTGTTTCTTGGAGCCGGGATTCCGGAGGAGATAGGCGGGATGAAAGGTGGGCATCAGCGGAATACCCTGGTAGTTGAAAAGCCGCCCCCTCATCCGGGAGATGGGATCGGATACTTTGAGAAGGGTCTGGGCGGAAAAGGTCCCGAGGGCGCAGATCACCCGGGGTTGAATCGTCTGGAGCTGTTTCACCAGGAACGGTTCGCAGGCCCCGATTTCTTCCGGTCGGGGATTCCGGTTCCCCGGGGGACGGCATTTCAGGATGTTGCAGATATAGACATCCTTCCGGGACAGCCCCATGGCCTCGATGATGCGGGTCAGAAGCTGCCCCGCCCGCCCCACGAAGGGGCGGCCCTGGCGGTCTTCGTCCTCTCCCGGAGCCTCGCCGACAAAAACCAGGTCCGCGTTTTCGTTTCCTTCCCCGAAAACGATGTTTTTCCGGAGGTCCCCGAGACCGCATCGCCGGCAGTCCCCGAGTTCAGCCCGAACGCCGGAAAGGGCCATCGCCGGGACCGGGGAAGGCGCCGCGGCCCCTTCGCCTTCTCCCCCCTTCCCGCCGGAGAAAACGGGACATCTCCCGTTTCCTTCCCTCTCCGCAAGAAGGTGGTTTTTCAGATCCTTCAGAATTCCCGCCAGGACGCACCGTTCCGTCTCCACGATCCCCCGTGCCCTTTCTTCAGTCGTATTTTTCAGCGTTTATACGGGCTGTCTTTCTTTTACGGGCGATGTCTCTCACCCGGTCGAGAATCCGATGGGCCACCTCGACCTTGTCCATCATGGGAAGTTCTTCCGTTCCGCCTTCGCCGTCGATGATCTTGACGATGTTCGTGTCATACTGAAAACCGGACCCGGGCTGTCCGAGGTCGTTGGCCACGATGAGGTCCATGTTTTTTTCAACGAGTTTTTTTCTCGCGTTGGTCACGAGATCGTCCGTCTCCATGGCGAACCCGACGAGGACCCGGTCTCCTTTTTTCATGCCGACCTCGGCGATGATGTCGGGGTTCCTTTCCAGGTCGATGACCAGCCCTTCGCCGCTCTTCTTGATTTTCGAGGAAGACTTCCTTGCGGGACGGTAATCGGCCACCGCCGCCGCCTTGATGACGACCGTGGCCCGGTCCAGATGCTCCAGGACCTTTTCACGCATCTCCAGGGCGCTGGAGACGGACAGGCACGCGACCCCGCGGGGAGCGGGAAGCGCTGTGGGACCGCTGACGAGGACGACTTCCGCACCCCTTCTTCCCGCCGCCAGGGCCAGAGCGTACCCCATTTTGCCGGAGGAATAATTGGTGATGTACCGGACAGGGTCCAGGGGTTCCCGGGTCGGCCCCGCCGTTACGAGGACGACCTCTCCCTCCAGGTCTTTTTCCGTCAGCATGGATTCGATTTCGTCGGCAATGTCCGGAGGGGAAGGGAGCCGTCCCGCCCCTTCCGTTCCGCAGGCCAGCGCCCCCTGATCGGGGATCATGAGCCGGTAGCCGGATCTCTTCAGTTTTTCCATGTTTTCCTGAACAACGGCATTGAAGTACATGTTCGTGTTCATGGAAGGGCAAAGAAGGACCGGCATGGTTGCCGCCATGACCGTGGTGGTCAGAAGGTCGTCGGCGATGCCCGAAGCGATCTTGCCGATGGCGTTGGCCGTCGCCGGGGCGACGACCATGAGATCCGCCTCGTCGACCAGGGAGATGTGACCGATCCGCCAGTCCCCCGTCAGTGAAAAGGTGTCGAGATGGACGGGGTTGCCCGACAGGGTCTGCAGGGTAAGGGGCGTGATGAACTCCGTGGCGTTCTTCGTCATGATGATCTTGACCGACGCCCCGCGACGGACAAGCTCCCGGGTCAGTTCCGCCGTCTTGTAAGCAGCGATTCCCCCCGTTATGCCGAGAAGTATCTTCTTTCTCTCAAGCATCTCCCGCCCCTTTGAACCGGCCCCTCCGCCCGCTGCCGGGCGGTGAGGATCGTACGGTCTATAAAATTGGTGACTTTCGAACTATAACAGGTCTCCCCATCCAGGTCAACGATCTCCCCGGAACGTACCGGCTTCAGGAAGGGGATTTAGCATGAGGGGGAAGGAAGGGAATTTTGCCTTTGGATTTTTACGGAGCCGTCCAACTTGAAAAAAAGGGGGCTTCGAGGTATAGGGAGGCCTATGAAAGCACGAAGCGTCATAAAAATGAAAAAATTCATACGCTATTCGGGGGTTCTTCTTTTCCTTGCGGCCTTTGTAGCCGGGGGATGGTTTTTTTACCCCCTTGTGGAGGGGGAGGTCCCTCAAATCGTCCTGTCTCCCGATTTCCTGATTCTCGGACAGGACAGGATCTTCTCGGTTTCCTGCACGGATCGTAAAAGCGGACTGAAACGGATCGCCGTCACCCTTTCCCAGGGAGACAGGCGGCACGTTCTCAAAAGAGAGGATTTCCCCCGGAAAGGCGTGACCGTTCAAACCCTCTCCCTGGAAATCAGGGCCGGCGACCTGGGATTGAAGAATGGAGAAGCCCTCCTGAAAATCGAGGCGGAAGATCATTCCCTCCGGAAAAATCGGGGCGTCCTCACCCGGAATCTTCGCATCGACATCGTTCCCCCTCAGATCCAGGTCATTTCGGATCAGCATTATCTGAATCCGGGCGGAACGGGCCTCGTCGTCTACCGGGTGTCGAAAGAAAAAGTGAAGACCTCCGTCCAGGTGAACGACCTCGATTATCCCGCCTGCGAAAACACCCTTTCCGGACTGGCCGGCTATCTCTGTTATTTCGCCGTACCCATCGATGTGAAGAAAAAAGATCTCACCGTCGTCATCAAGGCGGAGGACGAGGCGGGAAACACGGCAAGATACGTCGTGGATCATCATATCCGAAACAAGGCCTTCCGAAAGGACGACATGGTCATAACCACCCGTTTTCTCGAAAAGAAAATGCCCGAGTTCCGGGAGTCCGATGAAAATCTCAGGGAAATGGACCTTCTGGGTGTCTTTTGCCACGTCAACTCGGTCATGCGGGAGGAGAATTTCAGGACCGTCCGTACCCTCTGCACATCCTCCGAATGCCGGCAACTCTGGGAAGGGGCGTTTCTCCGGATGAGCAACGCTTCGAACATGGCCCGGTTCGGGGACCACAGGACCTATTATTATGACGGCAAACCCATCGGCGAGAGCATCCACAATGGAATCGACCTGGCCTCAACGGCCCACGCCCCCGTGGAAGCGGCCAATCATGGAAAAGTGATTTTTTCGGGATCCATCGGTATCTATGGAAATTCGATCATCATCGATCACGGGCAGGGAATCTTCAGTTTCTATTGCCATTTAGGCATGATGGACGTTCAGGTCGGTCAATCCGTCCGGAAAGGGGATCTGATCGGCAGGACGGACACGACGGGACTGGCCGGGGGAGACCATCTCCATTTCGGTGTTTTTGTCGGCCGGGACTTCGTCAATCCCCAGGAATGGTGGGACCCGCACTGGATTCAGGACAACGTCGCCAGGAAACTGGAGAAGCCTTGACAGCATGGCGGCATACCGCCCGGGCGCTTCACGCCCCGGGATTCGGGGGAGCCCTGCCTCCGGAGCCTTTGTCCGTCAAATCGGATTATCGGGATTTTCCGCTCATGTTCTCTGAACGTCCCGGTGATGGATGTTCACCCCGTAGTTCCGCTCATCGAAGTATCGGGCCAGCTGATTGACCATGACGACGGAGCGGTGTTTGCCGCCGGTGCAGCCCAGGGCGATGTTCAGGTAGGCCTTCCCTTCCTTTTCATAGAGGGGCGTGAGAAAGGCCATCAACTGGTAGAGTTCGAGGAGAAATTTCCGGCTTTCATCCCAGCTCATCACGTAATCCACGATCTTGGGGTCATTTCCGTCAAACTGTTTTAAATCCTGAACGAAATAAGGGTTGGGAAGAAACCGCGCATCGAAGACCATGTCGGCATCGGGAGGCAGCCCGTAACGGTACCCGAAGGAGATGAGGTTCACCACCAGCTTCTTGCTCGCCGAAGGGGCGGTGTAGTAACGCTGGATGAGTTCCTTGAGTTGATGAACGTTGTAAAGGGACGTGTCCACCACCATGTCGGCCATGGACTTGAGATCCCTCATCTTTTCCCTTTCAAGGCGGATACTTTCCGCAACGGTTCTCCGGTCGGAAAGGGGATGGGATCTCCGGGTCTCGCTGAACCGGTGGAGAAGGGGCTCGTCGCCGGCCTCGAGGAAGAGGATTTCGATCATGTATCCCCGCGCCTTGAGTTCCTTGAAGATCTCGCCATACCGGTCCAGGAAGTGCTTTTCACGGACATCCATGACGAGGGCGATCTTGGAAATCTCGTCCGCCCTCCCGAGCTGCATTTCAAGAAGCTTCGGCAGAAGGGACACGGGGAGATTGTCCACGCAAAAAAAACCGATGTCTTCAAGAGCGCGGAGGACCGTGCTTTTTCCCGAACCGGACAGACCCGTCACAATGACGATGCGGATGTTTTTCATGAGCCTTCCCCGGAACGGCTAAGAGGAAATCCTTTCCCGGATCTTTCCGAAGATTTCCCTGGATTCCGTATCTTTGTCCTTTCTGAGTATATGGTTTTTCGCCACAATCTCCACGATGGTCGCCATGTTCCCCCCGGAACGGACGGGCACGCGGATGACCGGTACCCGGACACCTAAAACGGCACGGCACCGCTCCTCCGACTCGATCCTGTCGAAGGAAGCTCCGGACTCCCAGCGGACCAGTTCCACGTTGACTTCCACAACGGAACCATCCGTCACGGCGGCCACGCCGAAAAGACTTTTCACATTGACGAGGCCGAGGCCCCGGATCTCCATGAAATATTTCGTGAGTTCGGGACTTCTTCCCCAGAGGCTCCCGTTCTCCCGCTTTTCCACCCGGACAAGGTCGTCGGAGATCAGCTTGTGCCCCCTGTTGACCAGTTCGAGAGCGCATTCGCTCTTGCCGATGCCGCTTTCGCCGCTGATGAGGATCCCGATGCCGAAAATCTCGACGAGCACACCGTGGAGAGAGGTCGTGCCGTGGACCTTTTCCCCGATAAGACGGAGAATTTCGTTTTCCGCCCCGTGGGCATCCCTGGCGCAGAGAAAGAGGGGAACGCCTTCATGATCGGCGGCCTGAAGAAAAAAAAGGGGGGCTTCCCCTGTCCCGGCGATAACGATAAAATCGGGATGACCTGAAAAAAGGATCTTCAGGAACCGGGACTGTTCCCGGGGAGACAGGGAGGCCTGGCGGGAAGCGAAGGTTTCGGGCAGGATGATCCCGCCTCCGGAAAAAGAAGAAGACGCCCGCGGAATACCTTCCAGAACCCGGACGGACGGTTCCTTGAGCCGCCCGTCCATCCCTTCACGGCCGGCCGCGAGAAAAAAGCCGTCCTCCCCGTTCCCGGCACCGAGAAGATCCTTCACCGAGAGGACATCCATGGCTTCCCTGCCTCTTTCCTGTGAACGCTATACGAAAGACCGGTCCTTCTCCTCGATGAGGGAATAGAGATCTTCCTTCGATACCGCCTTCATCAGGCGTTGACGGAACGTCTCGTCTTTGAGCATCCGCGAAATTTTTGCCAGGGCTTTCAGATGCTGTCCCGCCGAATTTTCCGGCGCCATGAGAAGAAAAAACAGGTAAACCGGTTTCCCGTCCAGGGCATCGAAGTCGATCCCTCTGGAACTTCTGCCGAAGGAGACGATCAACTTCTCAAGAGAGGACATCTTCCCGTGAGGGATGGCGATTCCTTCACCGATGCCCGTGCTTCCGAGTTTTTCCCGGTCCAGCAGAACCTCCACCACGGCGGTGCTGTCCATTGACGGTTTTTCCCTGAGAAGAACTTCCGACAGTTCGTAAAGGGCTTCCTTTTTGGTTTTCGCTTTCAGCTCGTCAATGACGCAAAACTCGGAAAGAAGCTCGGTGATGTACATCATCCTCAACTCCGGAATCAGGATTTCGTTTCGATGAGGGCGTAATTCCCGTCATGCCTTCGGTAAAGGATGCTTACGCTTTCCGTGGAAAAATCCCGATAAACCACGAAAGGGGCCTTTGATCCCTCGATTTCGAGGACGGCATCGTCCAAAGACATGGGCTGGAGAACGACTCTTCTCGTCTCGACGATCTGGGGCTCCATCTCGCCGGCGGATATCTCCGCTCCTTCATCGAGGAGTTCAGGGCCGGTCTTGGCGGCATTCTCCTTCCGATTCTGGTTCTTTTCCTTGTGCTTTTTCAGCTGGCGCTCTATCTTGTCCACCACCTCGTCAACGGCGGTGATCATGTCCTTGGCCTCTTCCTTGCCGACGATGTTCACCCCTTTTCCGAGGAGCTTGACCTCCGCCACGTTCCGGAATTTTTCCACGGAGAGAATGATGCTTGCTTCAACGGGTTTGTCGATGTATTTCTTCAATCTCTGGATCTTCTTGTTCACATGATCCTTCAGCCAGTCTTCCCCTTCCATGTTCCGGAAGGTCAAGGAAATCTGCATATGCGTGCTCCTCCTCTAATCGATGCTTTCCGATCCCGGGGATCCGATAATCTCGAAAGCAAAAACAGCCTGAAATATCTTTCCTTTCACCCGGGAAAGGCGAATATGAACCGTCCCTATAATGGAAAAAGGCACGGAAAGTCAACCCTTTTCCCTCCGGATCAGAAGAATTTTTTTCTTTTCAGTGAAGGAAGGATCCCCATGAGTTCACGATATTTGGCCACAGTCCTCCGGGCGATGGAGATTCCCGACTTTTCCAGGAGCGTCACAATCTGGCCGTCATGAAGGGGCTTTTTGGGATCTTCCCGGGCGACGATTTCCTTGATCTTTTCCCGGACGCTCTCGGAGGCGATGGCATCGCCGTCTGTCCTGTTGATGCCGCTGTTGAAGAAATATTTGAGCTCGAATATTCCCCGGGGGGTATGCATGTACTTGTTGGTCGTCACCCGGCTGATGGTGGACTCATGCATCTCCACATCGTCGGCGATGTCTTTCAGGACCATGGGTTTCAGATACTGTATTCCCTTGTCGAAAAACTCCTGCTGCTGCGAGACGATGCTTTCCGACACCCGGTAAATCGTCCTTTGCCGTTGCTGAATGCTCTTGATAAGCCAGGTGGCCGACTGAAGCCTTTCCCGGATATAGTCCTTGTTCTTCTCGTTCCTGAACCCGTTTGCCGCGCCGCTCAGAATGTCCCGGTAGGTGTTGCTCAGCTTGATCCGGGGCAGCCCGTCGTCGTTGAGAACAATCCGGTACTGGTCCCCCACTTTGAACACGAAGACGTCGGGAATGATGTAGTGGGGTTTCTCCTCGCTGTAAACAAAACCGGGCCTGGGATCCAGGTTGATGATCACCTGAACCGCGGCCAGCACCTCTTTGAGGGAAACCTTCAGTTTCCGGGCGATGAGGAGGTAATTCTTCGTTTCCAGGTCTTTCATGTGCCCGTCGAGGATGTTTTCGATAAGCGGGCTGTTGAGACCCAGGATCACGAGCTGGTTCACCAGGCATTCCCTCAAATCCCTGGCCGCGACGCCCGGGGGATCGAAATCCTGGACTTTTTTCAGGATCCGCTCCACCAGGGCCCTGTCGACTTTTTCGATTTCGGCGATTTCCTCCATCGTGGCCAGAAGATATCCGCCGCTGTCGAGATTGCCGATGATCTGCCCGCCGATCCGCTTCTCCGCTTCCGTCAAGGGAGACAGGTTGAGCTGCCAGCACAGGTAGTCCGTCAAGGTCTCTTTCCGGGTCATGAGGTTTTCGATGGGGGGAAGATCGCCTTCTTCCCGGTAATAGGTGACCCCCACGGGCCCGTAATCTTCAAGGTAGCTGTCCCAGTCGAAGTCCTCTTTTCCGTCTCCCGTGCCGGTCACCTCTTTCGTGCGGATGATCTCCTGCTCTCCCGCGCCTTCCAGTTCGTTCTGCCGGTCTTCCTTCCCGTCCGTCTCGTCGGGCAGCTGTTCCTCTAAAAGGGGATTCTGCTCCATTTCCTGAGCCACCAGATCGGCAAGCTCGATCCGGGAAAGCTGAAGGAGTTTTATCGCCTGCTGCAACTGAGGCGTCATGATCAATTGCTGCGTCAGTTTCAGGCTCTGTTTCAGTTCAATGGTCATAAATTCCGTCTCAAGGTCTTTTCCTTTATGAAAAAACCTTAAAAGTTGAATCTCTCCCCGAGGTAAAATTTTCGCGCCAGGTCGCTCCCGGCGATCCGTTCCGGGGTTCCCTCGATGAGGATGTTTCCTTCGTTCAGAATATAGGCCCGGTCACAAACGGTGAGTGTCTCCCGGACATTGTGATCGGAGATCACCACCCCGATATTCCTGGCCTTCAGGTCCAGGATGATCTTCTGTATGTCCTCGATTGCCAGAGGATCGATCCCGGCGAAGGGTTCATCGAGGAGAATGAACTGGGGCGACGTGACCAGGGAACGGGTGATCTCCACCCGTCTTCTCTCGCCTCCCGAAAGGGAATACGCCGGGCTCCCGGCCAGGGAGGAAAGTCCCAGCTCGTCCAGGAGTTCGGCCAGTCTCTTTTCCGTCTCTTCCTTTCCCCTTCCCGACATCTCGAGGATCGCCAGTATGTTTTCCTCCACGGTGAGTTTCCTGAACACCGACGGCTCCTGGGGAAGATAGCTGATCCCCTTCCGGGCCCGGAGGTACATGGGGTCGCCGCCGATCTCTTCCCCGTTCAGGAGGATGGACCCCCGATCGGGTCTGATCAGGCCGACGATCATGTAGAAGGTCGTCGTCTTGCCTGCGCCGTTGGGCCCCAGGAGACCCACGACTTCACCCCGCTCCAGGGAAAGGGTCACCCCTTTCACCACCGCCCTTCCATGATACGTTTTTAAAATATCTATCGCCTCGAGGGTCCCCAAGCTCACCGTGCCTCAATCATGACGGCCTGGTAAAAAGCCGTTTGATAATGATCCTTTTACGACTCTCTGCAAACATATCAACTTATTTCTCATCGGGGAAAAGGGTGGCTTTGACCCGGTCCTTTTCAGAGCCTTCCACGACCCCGAGATTTCCATCGAGAAGGTAAACGACCCGGTTTCCCTCGATAACGTTCTTCCCGTCCTCCAGAACCGCGTGACCGGTGATGACGAGTTTCCTCTCCCCGGAGAGGAAGACGGCCTCGTCACCCGTGACGCGGCGTCCTTCTTTCAGGATCTCCACGTTCCCCCGCGCCGTGATCCGATCGATGTCCCCCGGGCCGGACCCTTCCTGGACGGCGGGGGAAGACCGGTAAAGGACGATCAGTTCCTTCGAACGGATGGTCAGATCCCCGCGGACCGCCCTGACATCCCCGGAGAAAACGGCCGAATTCTTTTTCCCCTCGATCGTCAGCCTGTCGGAGGTCACCACGAAAGGAAGTTCGCTCCCCGCGGCGAGGGCTTCCCGGCCGGAAATAAGAAAAAGAAACAATAACAATAAAAGGAACCGTCCCGGAAACTCAGAAAAACACCGTTTCATCCCGTTCCTTGAAAACAACGTCATCTCCAACGACACACCCAAAAGGTCCTATTTCTCCGGGGGAAACAGGGAAAGACCGGATATCCGGGCCCGGACGGAGGAGGCGATCTCGAACCGCTTTTCTCCAGGCCGCAGGGTCAACCCTTTCCCCCGTATTTCCATCCCCTTATATTCAATAAAAAAATCCCCCGGCGTGAAGATTTTTTTCTCTTTATGCCGGTAGTGGAGTTCATCGGTTTCGCACCGGTCGCCCCGATCGGAAGTCAGAACGACATCCCCGAAAAGGTCCATATCCCTTTTTTCCGTATCCACTTCACCCCGAAGGGCGGACATGTCGTAGATCCTTCCGGCGTCGCTCATCCGGACATGGACTTTCTCGAGGGCCACCCTTTTTTCCTTCATTGAATAACGTGCCGTATCGGCCGTAATGGTCCAGCGGACGGTGGTATCATCCACCTGGTCAAGGCGGAAATCCCGGACCACCACGTCCGCTTTCTCCGAAAACACCTTGAGGGCCTCTCCGGGTATTTTCGTGCCGTGCCAGAGGAGAAATGAAAGAGCGGAAAGAAGGGTGATCAAAAGAGCAAGGGCGATGAGAACCTTTTTTCGCTTCATCACAAGGTCCTGTGAGAACTATAGCATTGTACCCCCCTCATGTAAAGGGAAGCCCTTCAGGAAGGATCCAGTTCATACCGGGAAACGATCTCCTGCCACTTTCCCTGTACCTGGAGAATGAGTTCACAGACTTCCCGGACGGCCCCCCGGCCTCCCGACCGGCCGGTCACCCAGTGGGCCGTTCTCCGGGCGTATTCCGAAGCATCCGCCACGGCAGCGGAAAAACCGACCCGCCGGAAAAGGGGGACGTCGACGATATCGTCTCCCATGCAGGCCATCCGGGCGCTCCCGATCCCGTGGCGCCCCATGATTTCCTCCAGGACCGACACCTTGTCCCGAGCCCCCTGGTAAACCTCGGATACGCCTAAATCGGCGGCCCGGCGGAGGACGACCCGGGACGTCCGTCCCGTAAGAAAGATCACCCGGATCCCCCCTCTCATGAGCAGTTTCAGCCCGTGCCCGTCCCGGACATCGAAGTGTTTGATTTCCCTGCCCTCGTCGTCCATGATGATCCGCCCGTCGGTGAGAACGCCGTCCACATCGGTGATGAAATGCGTCACCGGAAGAATCCTGGCCCGGATGTCATCGGGAACCACCCTCCGGCTCGTCCCCTTCTCTTTCTCCGTTTTCACCGGCCCTCCCCCTCTTTGACGAGATCGTCTATCCGCCTCAGCAGGCGAAGAACTCCCGGCAGGCTGTCCAGGTAAAGGGAGTTGGGGCCGTCGCAGAGTGCCCGGGGCGGATCGGGATGAACCTCCAGGAACAGGCCGTCCACGCCCGCCGCCACGGCCGCACGGGCGAGAAAAACGGCCATCTCCCGGTCTCCCCCGGAAGCGTCTCCCGCGCCGCCGGGAAACTGAACGCTATGGGTGGCATCGAAGATGACGGGATAACCGGTCTGCCTGAGAATGGGCAGGGAACGCATATCCGCCACCAGGTCATTGTAACCGAAGGCGTATCCCCGTTCCGTGATGGTGACGTTCTCGTTCCCCGCGGCGGTCGCCTTGTCGATGATCATCTTCCCGTCCCGGGGGGCGACGAATTGACCTTTCTTGATGTTCAGCACCCGGGCGCGGCGGGCCGTTTCCTGAACGAAATCGGTCTGCCGGCAGAGAAAAGCGGGAACCTGGACGATATCGAGGACCGCCGAGGCCCCTTCAATCTCTTCAAACCGGTGGACATCGGACAGGACGGGAACGGCGACTTCCTTCCTCACCTTTTCGAGGATGCGAAGCCCCCGCTCGAAGCCGGGACCCCGGAAAGACGCCCGGGAGGTCCGGTTCGCCTTGTCGTAGGAGGCCTTGAAAACAAAGGGGATATGGAGTCCTTCCGTTATTTCCCTGAGTTTTTCCGCCGTGCGAAGCGTCAGGTCCTCGCTTTCGATGACGCAGGGGCCGGCGATCAGGATACAAGGACGGCCTCCGCCGATGATCACGCCCGGGTGTATTTCGATTTCTCTTGTCATCCCTTTTTCCCGTATTTCCGTTTCAGAATCTGGATTTTCATTTCCGGAATCTTCCGGGCCGCCTCCGCCGAATCGGGATTGAGCTGGTAGGCCATGGTATAGGCCTTCAGGGCCTCCTCATACCGGCCTTTCCTCTCGTAGGCGACGGCCAGGTTGAAGTGGGTGACGTCGTCCTCCCGGTCGTACTGGAGGGCCTTTCGATAGTTCTCGATGGCCTTGTCCAGATCCCCGTTCGAGCTGAGAGCCAGTCCCAGACCGGCGTATAGTTCCCCCCGCTTCGGTTCCAGGGCGATCATCTTCCCATAGGCCCGGATCGCTCCGGAAAAGTCCTTTTTTTTCATGGAATACTCCGCCCAGAGGGTGAGAACCTCCACGGTGGGTTCTGCCGCGGCATAGCGCTCGTAGTTTTCCAGGGCTTTTTTCCCGTTTCCCGAACGATCGTACAGAATGGCCAGATCGTGGTAGATCTCGGGATCCTTCCGCCCTTTCTTCAGGGCGATTTCGTAATGTTCGACCGCCTTGCCGTCGTTTTTCAAGCCCCCGTAAGCCGATCCCAGCCTGGCATGGAGGGCGGCGCCCCCCGATGTCTTGGACAGAAGCCTTTCGTAGAACTCCGCCGCTTTTCCGTATTCCCGCCCCGCCAGGGAAATATCGGCGAGTTTCGTCAGGGCTTCCGGATCGTCGGGCTTCAGAGACAGGATTTTCTCGTACTGGGCGGCGGCCTTGTCGAAGAGCTTCCGCTTTTCGTAGGCCAGGGCGAGGTTCGATCGGACGACCGCGTCCTTCGGATTCAGGGAAAGGGCCTTCTTGTAATTGGCCACTTCCCTGCCCCACTGGCCGATGCCCGAATAGGCGAGACCGATGTTGGCATAGGCCGCTCCGTTCCCCGGTTCTTTCGCGATGACCTTCCGGTACAGAGGGATAGCCTCCCGGTACTTTCCAGCCTTGAGATAACCGTCCGCCAGGGCTTTCACCACCGCCGGGTTGTCGGGCATCTCCTTCGATACCGATTCATAGAGTTCCAGGGCCTCCCTGTCGTTTCCCGTCTTCTCCAGCACCCGCGCCAGGCGGTACCGCACCCCCCCGTTGTCCCCGTTGAGATCCAGGGAAGTCCGGTAATTGGCGGCGGCCCGGTTCCACTGGCCGAGCTTCTCGTAGGCGAAGGCAATGTTGGCATAAGCGCCGCCGTCCTTCGGGTTCAACCGGATGATTTCACGATAGAGGGGGAGGACTTTCTCGTACCGGCCGTCCTTCAGGTGCATCTTCGAAAGGGTTTCAAGGGCGGTCATGTCCCCGGGATTCAAGGCAAGCACCTTCTCGTATTCCCGGATCCCCTTTCCCGTCATGCCCGCCTTGAGATACAGGGCCGCCAGGGCTTTCCGGGCGTTGACGTCCTCTTTCTTGAGATCCACCGCCCGGGTGAGGAGCTGGATCTGCTTTCCGAGGTTCTCCGTTTTCCGGGCCTGTCTCAGCCAGTCCTGGGCCGTGAGGGTGATTTCCATGGGAACGAAGGCGATCTCCTTTCCCCTGTACAGGACGTGGATGCCCGTCTTTTCCGGGTTTTCCCCGGCGTCTCCCGAAAGGAACCGGTCCACGATATCCACCCCCTTGAGGAGCCTGCGAAGGTCGTTCTCCTCCCCCGCCCCATCGACATTGACGGTGAGGCCCCGCTGAAAGAGGGTGTCCGTCGCCACGGACAGGACGACGAATTCATCCCGGTAGGAGATCTCCAGGGATCCCTCTTTCCCCGTCCGGAGATTTTCGCCGTTCTTCTCCATCTCCAGAAAACGAAACTCGGGGACCCGCCCCGTCACGGCGGTGAGGATCGACCCCCGGGCCCGCCAGGCAAAATCCCTCACGGGACCCCACTGGCCCGCCAGCCGCCATGCGAAAAGCCCCGCCGCGGCCAGGACGAGGACAAGAACGCCCGCAACGGCCAGGACTTTCTGCCGGCGTTTCCTTCTTTCCCGTCTTTCCTCCTCCCGTCCCCGGCGGTCCAACTCGGAAAGGGGTTTATAAATCTCCACCATGGTCCCTTCACCCGGAAAAAAGCACAAAATTCCTCTTCAACGGCGTTTCATTACCATATTTATCGCCGTTGTTCCAGGATGGATGGTCCCTGAAGGACCGAAAGCGTCCCGGGAGGTTCGGCCCGCGGGTTTCGGCGCCCGGCAGGCCACGGAAGGCGGGGTTTCGGCCTTTCATGTAAAATGGCCGCCTGAAACGTGTTGACTCTTTACGGTCTTTCTGAAGAGACCCCGTGGCGTTCCTGTTTCCGATCCGGGGGGCGATGGGAACTCGAAGGCGCGATCCGCGACCTCAGGATCCTGACCGTCTGAAAATAGGCCGCGTCGTCTTCCGGCTCCAGGTCCATGGCTGTCCTCAGGTGCGCGAGAGCTTTTTCGTCCCTTCCCAAAAGTCCGTACATCGTTCCCAGATTACGGTGGGCCATGGAAAAACCAGGGTCCTCCCTTACGGCTGTTTCGAGATATTGAATTCCTTCGGCAGGTTGTCCCTTTCCGATGAGAGCCACACCGAGATTATGGGCCCAGTTGGATTTTTCCGTCTTGAGGGCAAGAAAGGGACGGCCGTCCTTCAATGTGGCGAGGGCTTCATCGAACCGGCCGCAATCTATGAGAAAGGCCGCAAAGGTAGAGTAATGCATCGCATTTTCAGGATATCTTGAAATGGCCAACCGGTAATAGGTCTCGGCTTCCCCGGGACGTCCCTCCTTGGCAAGGATCTCCGCGTAATCCATGGCATAAAAGGCGTTCCCGTATCCCTGCAGTTCCTGCCGAAAGAAAAGGGTCCCGTCATACCACAGGTAGCGGTTCAGAATCATCGAATAGGCGCTCAGATAGAGGACAAGGAGACAGGCGGATACCGTGACAAGGGCTTTCCGGCCGTCCGGCAGAAGGGACAGAAGCCGGGCCGCGGCAATGGACAGAAAGGCCAGGGGAAGGTAGAGCCAGCGAAGGGAAACCAGGGAGGTGGCGGAGAGGGGAACGATGTTCAACACGGGAAAAAGAAAAAGGACGAAGGCCCCCAGGGAAAAGAGGAGCAGCGTCCACCGCCGGTATCGAAACATCAGGAGGAGGATCACACCGCAGGCGAGAATGGAAAACAGACGCCACCCTCCCGAAAAATCGGAGGGGGACAGGATAAAATTGTGGAGGCCGGCGGGCAGCAGGATGACCCGGAAATACCAGACCAGGATGGAAGGGGCAAGGGTCAGCCGGCCCAAAAGGTCTTCACCCGGCTGGGGGCCCAGGAAACTTCCGGTGACGGTTAAGCGGGCGAAGAAATACAGAGCGAGAACGGCCGCACAGGAGGCATAGAAAAAACTCCTTTTTTTCCAGTTCATCGGTGTCGGAAAAAGAAAGTCGTAGAGAAGGAGAACGGGGGGAACCATGACGGCAAACTCCTTGGACAGGAGGGCCAGAGAAAAACAGACCAGACAAAGGATGAGATTTCTCCATTTCTGTTCCTTTTTCCACCGAATGAAAAACAGGAACACGAGGAGGACAAAGAACGCCACCGCCAGGTTGTTTCTCGAAACGATCCACGAAACCGCCTCCGTATTGGCGGGATGAACGGCAAAAATGAGGGTCGCGAGGAAGGCGCTCCGCGGATCTCCCGTCAATCGTTGAAGGAGGTGAAACAACAAAAGACAGACGATGAGGTGCAGCCCGATATTGGTCATCCGGTACCCCGGCGCCCACTGCCGCCAGAGGAGGTAATCCATGCCGTATGTGACGTCTACCAGGGGCCTGTAATAACCGGTGTGATGCTGCAGGGCGGGATCGGTGATGCCGTCCTCCCGGACGAGATAGGAAAGGGGCGGGTGGAATGAACGATGATACGTATTGTCCCTGATCAGGGCCATATCGTCGAGAAGAAAATCCCCCGACATGCCCGGAACGGAAACGACGATCACGATCAAGGCGATGAAAAAGGGAAGACGGACGCCCGTCAGTCCCCTGGGGATAAAAGCCCTTCCCCTCCTTTTCATGGGAGAAACACCCCTGACCGGATCAGCGGGGAAACTGGGCCGATTGAAGGAGGCCCATCCGTGCCAATCGGAATTTCAACGCCGTCCGCAGGCAGCCGAAGCCGTAAATGACGCTCCGTTTAAAATTGATGGACGACGCTTCCTCAAAATACCGGGTGGGACAGCTCACTTCAGCGATCATTCCCCCGGTCCAGAGAATTTCCGCAAGGACTTCGTTGTCGAAAACGAAATCGTCGGAATTCTGATCGAGGGGAAGCGATTGCAGAAGCTCCCGGGAAAAGGCCCGATATCCCGTGTGATACTCGGAAAGTTTTGCACCGAGCAGCAGATTTTCCACAAGGGTCAGAAATCGATTCGCCACATACCGCCAATAGGGCATCCCGCCCTTGACGGCATAGCCCCCGAGAATCCTGGAACCCAGGACACAGGGATAAAGGCCGTTTCCAATAAGGGAGGCCATGGCTGGAATCAGTTTCGGCGTATACTGGTAGTCCGGATGGACCATGATGATGATATCGCCCCCCTCCTCGAGAGCGAGACGATAACAGGTCTTCTGGTTCGCCCCGTACCCCCTGTTCCTGTCATGAACGACGACCTTCGTTTTGGGCAGATTTACCGCGATGTCCGCCGTGTCATCTCCGCTGGCGTCATCCACAACGATGATTTCATCGACGACTTCCTGAAGGATCACTTCCCCGTAAGTCTTTTCAATGGTTCTTGAGGCATTGTAAGCCGGCATGACAACGATCACTTTCTTATTCCCGAACATGCCCCGTCCCTTTCTCCTCCGGCCGATTTTTTCCTTCCTTCCTTCCCCCATTTTCGGGAAAAAGTCCAGAAAGTAAGTCCTCCTTTGTTTCCGGGGATATGTCCAGTTTTTCTATCTCATTGCCATAGGCGGGATTGATCCGGAGAGCTTCCCTGAAATGATGCCGGGCTTCAGGAAACTCCTTTCGCCCCTGAAGGATTATCCCCAGCTGGAAGTGCGCATTGGCGAATCGGGGCTCTATTTTCAGGGCGGTCCGGAAGTGATCGGCGGCCTCGTTTTCCCGGCCCGCCGATGCAAGAATCATGGCAAGATTATTATGAGCACCCGCATGGTCCGGGTCGAGAAGAAGGGCCTTCTCGAAGGCCCGCACGGCCCGTTCCTTGCGGCCCATCCGGTTCAGCACCAGGCCGTGGACATTATGGAGGACGGATTTCCCCTGCTCCAGGGCAATGGATTTCTCGATGGAATCCCCTGCCTCCCCCAGACGGCCCAGTTTGAGATACATGACGGCAAGATTGTAATAGGGTTCGAAATTGTCCGGCTTGTATTTCAGGGACGTCCTGTAGAGGTTTTCCGCATCCTGGTAGTTTTCGCGCCGGAACTGCACGTTGCCCAGGTTGATATACGCGGCTTCATAATCCGGCTTGATTCTCAGGGCCTCCCTGTAGTGGACGGCCGCCTCATCGAGCCTTCCTTCCTCCTCCAGGGCCGCTCCCATGTGATTATGGGCGAGAAAGTTGTTGGCCGTCACGGCGATGGCATGACTGAAAAGGGTTTTCGTGTCCACCCAGTACCCCGCCTGGATGCGGGCCAGGACGAGAAGCATGGAAATCCACAGGACGGCGGCGACCGCCGTCCCGAAAAAGAGGCCCCTTCTTTTTTTCCATGTGTCCGGAACGGCCCAGGCCAGGATGATGAAAACACCAATGAGGGGGATGTATCCGTACCGATCGGCCAAAGCCTGGCTTCCCACCTGCACGATGCCGATGACGGGCACCAATGTGCCGAGAAACCAGAACCATCCCACGGTCAGAAAGGGGGGTTTTTTCCAAGTGCCCGCGGAAAGCGCCGTCATGGCGGCCAGAACGGCCCCCGACAGCAGAACGATCTGCCAGGGCCATATCTTCGGATGGGGATAGAAAACGGAAAGATGGAAGGGCCAGAACGTTTTGAAAAGATAAGTCCCGTAAGCGACCACGGCATTTTCCATTCGTAGCGGGAAGGAAAGACTTTCCAGGGTCGCCACGGCATGGCCCGCCTGCTGGGCCTGGAGAGTCAGGACGGATGAAGCAAGAGACAACAGAAGAAATGGTACTTTTTCCAGTATGATAAAGTAATTAGAGGGTCCCGCCTTCAGGTCCCGGGGAGAGGCGGTTCCCTCCCTTCCCCGAAAACGCCTCAGAGGCCAGAAATCGAGGAGGAGAAGAACGACGGGAAAGGTCACCACCATGGGTTTGGAAAGCAGCCCGAGAACGAAGAAAATCAAGACCGTCCCATACCGCGGAAAGGTCCTTTTCCGCACATAGAAAACATACGCCCCCATGGCGAGCATCCAGAACAGGGTGCTCAGGACGTCCTTCCTTTCCGATATCCAGGCGACGGATTCCACATGGATCGGATGGATGGCGAAAAGCAGGGAAACAAAGGCGCTTCTCCAGGGAGCGGAAGTCATCAGAGAGAGGACGAAAAAAAGAAGAAGGGAATTGGCGGCGTGGAGAAGTACGTTGTTCCAGTGATAACCGGAAGCGTTCAATCCGAAAAGCCGGTAATCCAGACTAAGGGAAAGCCAGGTCAGAGGATGCCAGTTGGACTGGGTCATCGCCTTGAACGACCAGAGGATCCTCTCCCCGTCCAGGGGTTTCTGGATGTCCGGGTTTCGATAAACATAGGCGGCATCGTCAAAGCTGATGAAGTCGGCGTCCTGGAGCGGCCAGTAGATGAAAACAACGGCGGCGACGAGAAGGAGGCTGACGAGGCCGTGGAAGCGGGCCTCCGGGGACACGGGGCGGGAATCCCCGCCGTTACGCCGCTGCATCGACGGGCAGGATCGGAGAAGGGACATGGCACCGTCACGTACGATAAAAAAAATGGACTTTTTCCGAAGTCGTCAAAAATAACGATAAAAAAAGGGGTAAGAAGATCCTTTCTTACCCCTCCGATCCGGTCGCTTCGGGCTATGGACTGATCGCACCGGCCGCCGTCACCGTATACGTGGTGTTGCCGCTCGAATGGCTCGATGTGATGGTTCCCGAGGAAGTCGTGAGGCTGGCGATCGTTACCGTCACGGCCGTCGTGGGATTGAACCCGTAAGAACTGATGGTCGCCGTATCGGAAATCGTTCCCGCCGGGTTGTCGCTGAAATAGGCCTGGCAGGCCGTGTAGGCGTTCTTCGCGTCCGCCTTGGCCGCCACATTATAGCCCCTGGTCCTGTAGGCGGTGAACTGGGGGATGGCGATGGCCGCCAGGATCCCGATGATGGCGATGACGATCATCAGTTCGATGAGCGTGAAGCCCTTCTCGCCCCTCTTTTCTGTCAGTTTCATCAACATGCGGTGTGTCCTCCTTCTGGAATATTTTTGTTAAATTTCCTTTTTGAGCCTTTATAGAGCAATAGACATGCCAGAAAACAATCATACGGCATAAATATATTTTTTAATCTAACTTATTCATATCATGGAATTTTAAAAATCCGTCCCTCCTCCGGCCCGGGGATCGATTCGGAGAAACCGAAAAACCTTCGGGGAAAATCACGGAGCGCCGGGGAAAATCACCTATTCATTCCCCCCCCAGCTTTTCCATCCGGTAGCGGAAGGAATCGAAGCTCACATTGAGGAGTTTCGCGGCCTTTGTCTTGGAGCCGCCGGCCTGTTTCAGGGCTTTGCGGATGAGGGCGATTTCGTAGGCCGCCAGGGCCTCGTTCAGATCAAAACCCTCATCGGGAATCTCCGGGACGGAGATCGGGCCGGCCTCGGGGGGGCGTCCCGGGGAACCGGAAAGGATCAGGTTTTCCGGGAGGATGATATTCGTCGTTTCCAGGGCGACGCCCCGCTCGATGATGTTTTCCAGTTCCCGGACATTCCCCGGAAACGGATACCGGGTGAGCAGTTCCAGGGCGTAGGGCGAAATCTTCCGGACCTCCTTGCCGAAAGCCCGGGCGTATTTGTGAAGGAAGTGGTCCGCCAGGAGGGGGATGTCCTCTTGCCGGTCCCGAAGGGGCGGAATCCGTATGGGAATGACATTGAGCCGGTAGTAGAGATCCTCCCGGAACTGTTTTTCCCTGACTTTGGCCTCCAGGTCCTGGTTGGTCGCCGAAACGATCCGGACATCCACGGTGATCTCCTTCGCCCCCCCGATCCTGAGGAACGTTTTCTCCTGGACCACCCGGAGGAGCTTCACCTGGAGGAACGGGGGAAGTTCGCCGATTTCATCGAGGAAGATCGTCCCGCCGTGGGCGATTTCGAAAAGACCGGGCTTGTCGGCGTAGGCCCCGCTGAAGGACCCCTTCATGTAACCGAAAAGCTCGCTCTCCAGGAGATTGTCGGGAATCCCGCCGCAGTTGATAACGACGAAAGGCCGGTTGGCCCGGGCGCTGATATCGTGGATGGCCCGGGCGACCAGTTCCTTCCCCGTGCCGCTTTCCCCGAGGATCAGGACGTTGGCCGTCGTATCGGCCACTTTCTGGACCGTCTCGTACACCCGGTGCATGGCCCGGCTCCGTCCCACCATCCTCCCGAAGAGGATGGGCGGTGTCGCCTCCGGGACCGGGGCCGCTTCCCCCGGACCGCCGTTCTTCTTCCGCAGGGCGTCCCGGACCAGAGCGGCCAGGTCGTTCACGTCGAAGTTTTTCTCGAGGTAGTCGTAAGCGCCTTCCTTCATGGCCTCAAGAGCCGTTTCCCCGGAGGCGAAGGCGGTGACGATGATCACCGAGGTTTCCGGGGCCGTCTCTTTGATGGTTTTAAGAAGGTCGATTCCGTCCACCTGAGGCATCTTGAGATCGGTGATGACCAGGTCGAAAGTTTCCTTGCGGAAAAGTCCCAGAGCTTCCCGGCCTCCGGAGGCGGAACGGACGTCGTATCCTTCCCGGGTCAGGAGAATTTCCAGGAGTTCCCGCATTCCCCGGTCGTCATCCACAACAAGTATCTTTGCCATGGTTTATCTCTCCGCGGTGTTTCCCTGTTCATGAAGGGGAAGACGGACAGCCGCGGTCGTTCCTTCCCCGACCCGGCTGGACAGTTGAATCCTGCCGCCGTGGCCGGTCAGAATCCGGCTGACGATGGCAAGACCGAGTCCCGTCCCCCGCTCTTTCGTTGTGTAGAAGGGTTCGAATATTTTCTCCATCCGCTCTTCCTCGATGCCGCATCCCGTGTCGGCCACCTTCACTTCGACAGAAAATCTTCCCTCACCCTCCTCGACGGTATCCACCGTAACGGCCAGTTCCCCCCCTTCCGGCATGGACTGAAGGGCGTTGGCGACGATGTTGGTAAAGACCTGCCGGAGTTCCGAAGGGCTTCCCAGGACCATCCCCGTTCCCCGGAAGGACGGGGCATATCGGATGTTTTCGTTCCATTCAGGGCCGTAACGGAGGGAATCCACCACGGTGTCGACAAGATGCCCGGGATCCACCGGCGAAAGCTCCCCCGCTCCGGGCCGGGCCAGAAGCAGAAAGTCCCGAAGGAGGGCTTCCAGCTGGTCCTTGCCCCAGAGGATGATGTCCATGAGCTTTTCCGTGCTCCTGTCGGAATGGAGGTCCTTTTTAAGGAGCTGGACGGACCCGCTGATGGAGGACAGGGGGTTTCGGATCTCGTGGGCGAGAACGGCGGCCATCTCCCCCACCAGGGCCAGCCGGCGGGTCCGCTCCATCTCTTTCTCCATCGATTTGATGGCCGTCAGGTCCTGAAAGATGACGATTCTGCCGATGGGGTTACCCTCGGGATCGGCGAGAGGCGAAAGAGAAAAACCGAGGATCCTCTCTTTTTCACCCTTCAGTATGAATTTGTTCTCGAATCGGTTGAAACGCCTTGTGCCTCCCGCGGCGGACGGGTTCTCAATGAAGGCCGTGATCCCCGAAAACAGGGTTTCCACGGGAAGATCCCTGATTTCCGGGAAGGAAAACCCGGTGATCCTTTCGGCGGACGCATTGAAGGACTTGACCCTTCCCTCCCGGTCCACGGTCATGATGCCCGAATCCACTGATTCGACGATGCTCCGGTAAAGGAGATCGAGCTTCTCGAAAGCGTCTTCCTTTTCCGTGAGCAGCATTCTCGCCTGTTTTTCCCGCTCGACGACGAAACTGGCGAGAAGGGCAATGACGTAAAAAGAGGCTGCGAGGATGAAGAGCCGGGAAAAGATATACCCGCCGGAATGGATGTAGGGCCCCTCCAGGCCGGCCGGCGGAAGAAGGACCCGGTAATATTCCAGGTTCAGAAGAAACCCGTAGAAAAGGGTGCTCAGGGAGGCCGCCATGAGCCCCCCATGCCGGCCCAGGAAAAGGACGGCGTAAATAATCACCAGGGAGTAGAGAACGACATAGACGCTTTCCGCGCCACCGGTCCCATGGACGAGGGACGTAACGAGCAGGATGTCCCCCAGGCCCTGGAGGCGGACATGAAACCCCGGGTCCACGGGAATGCGCAGAAGGAAGAGATACAGGACCGTCAGGAGCCCCGCCAGGGCGGCGACGAAATAGGCCCCCCTGGCACCGGGCGGCAGGGGATCGTCCCCGCCGGCCAGCTGGAAGGAAAAGGTGAAGAGGAGAAGAAGCAGGACGGCGAGAAACCGGTAGAGAATGAGCCATCGAAGGCGCTTGGCCTCCTCCGCCCCGCTTTGTCCGGCGGGCGGGATCACCCCGCGGTTGACCTGTTCTTCCATGTCCTCGAACCTGATTCTTGATGAACTCGTAAAAGCCTTAAAATGTCATTATTGAAACGGCTTTGTAAAAAGATCCGGAGGCAAGGCGCCCGAATCCCGAGGAACGAAGCGTACTTATGTTTACCCTGCCGTCCAACCCTAACCCCAGTGGACGAGTCCCAACTCCTGATAGCGGATCAGGTCGGGATGGCTCGGAAGGACCCGGATTCCATAAACGAAACGGCCCGCCCGGGTGGCCCGGTAGGACCCGGTATAGCGGGCCACTCCTTCCCTGCTCATTTCCTCGGAGAGGTTCATGGGAACGATCTCGGGGTGGACGGGGCGGTTGGCTTCATCCACCGCGGCAACCACCAGTTCCACCCGGGCTTCTTCCCTGCCGAGCCGGCCCAGGGCAATGGACGCATCCACCTGGAACTCCTGGCCGAAATTGAGCGAATCCCCCCGGAACCCTCCCGCCTGGAAGGACAGGATGTGAACGGTGGAAAACCGGGAGGCGATTTTCGCCTTCCAATCCGCCAGGGCTTTCGCTCCCGCATAATGGTCGGCGTTGAGCCGGCGGGAACGATTCGCCGCGGGAAGGTAAATCCGCTCCAGGTATTCCCTGAGCATCCTCTGGGTGCCGAACCGGGGAACGAGGGTGCCGATGGAGGCCTTCATCATCCGGACCCAGTCTTTGGGTACGCCTTCCCCGGAACGATTGAAGTATCGCGGGACGATCTGCTCTTCCAGAATCCGGTAGATCTCGGCGCTGTCCGCCAGATCCTGGGATTCCCGGTTGGCGTATTCCTTCCCTTCACCGATGGCCCATCCCGTGTCGGCGTCGTAGCCCTCGCACCACCAGCCGTCGAGGATGCTGAAATTCAGCCCCCCGTTGATCACCACCTTCATCCCGCTCGTGCCGCTCGCCTCCTGGGGCCGCAGGGGGTTGTTCAGCCACACGTCCACTCCCTGGACGATGGAACGGGCCATGTGCATGTCGTAATTTTCCAGGAAGAAGACCCTGTCGATGAACCGTTCATCCATGGTGTAGGAATAGATCTCCTTCAGGATTCTGTTCCCTTCGCCGTCATTGGGATGGGCCTTCCCGGCGAAAAGGATCTGAACGGGCCTCTCCTCGTCCCCCAGGATCCGGTGGAGCCGGTCCGGGTCGTTGAAGACGAGAGCCGCCCGCTTGTAAGCGGCAAAGCGTCTCCCGAACCCGATGGTCAGCGCCTCGGGGTTCAGGCTGTCGATCTTTCTCTTGATCAGCCGGGGCGAATGTCCTTCCCTTTCATAGTTTTCCGCCATTTTTTTCCGGACAAACTCGACGGTGCCCTTTTTCAAACGGCAATGGGTCTGCCAGAGCATCTCGTCGGGAATGGCGGCAACCTTTTCCCAGAGGACGGGATCGTCAAGGGTCTTGCCGTTGAAATCGATGCCGCACTTCTTTTCGAAAAGGGCCCTCATGGGCTCGGCGATCCAGGAGGGGACATGGACACCGTTGGTCACGCTCAGGATGGGGGTTTCCGTCTCGTCGAAGCCGGACCAGACATTCTTCCACATCGTCCGGGCCACTTCCCCGTGAAGGGCGCTCACGGCGTTGGCGAAAGCGGAAAGCTTGAAGGCCAGGATCGTCATCTGGAAAGGACGGTTCTCCCCGGGAACATCCCGGCCGAGTTCCCAGAACATGTCCCAGGAGATGTCGAGGTCTTTCACGTAATCGGAGAAATAATGCTTGATCAGCCCCTCATCGAACCGCTCGTTCGCCGCCTCCACGGGGCTGTGCGTCGTAAAGACGGACCGGGCCTTCACGACTTCCCGGGCTTCGTAATAACTGAGTTTCTTTTCCTTCATGAGCCAGCGGATCCGTTCCAGGAGCAGAAAGGCGCTGTGCCCCTCGTTCAGGTGATAGAGGGCGGGCCGGATGCCCAGGGCCCGGAGGAGCCGGGCCCCCCCGATGCCGAGCATGAGTTCCTGCTCGATCCTGAGGCGCCTGTCCGCCCCGTAGAGACGGGACGTGATCTGCCGGTCCTGGTTGCTGTTCTCCGGAACGGCCGTGTCGAGGAGGTACAGGCTGACTTTTCCCACTTCCACCTTCCAGGCCTGGGCATACAGCTTCCGCCCCGGAAGATCGACATGGATCTTGAGGGGTTCCCCCGGTTTTTCTTCCACCGTCCGGACGGGCATCCGGGAAAAGTCGTTCTCCGGATACAGGGCTACCTGGTTCCCCTCCCGGTCGAGGGTCTGGAGAAAATAACCGCTCTTGTAAAGAAGCCCCACGCCCACCATGGGAATATCCAGGTCGCTCGCCGATTTCAGATGGTCTCCCGACAGGATTCCCAGCCCTCCCGAATAGACGGGCATGCATTCATGAAGGCCGAATTCCGTCGAAAAATAGGCCACGGGGCTTTCCGCCGTCAGGATGTCCTCCTTCCCCGGGCTCCGCTCCGTCTTTCCGATAAACCGGTCATAGCACGCCACGGTTTTTTCGTAGAGGTCCATGAAGGCATCGTCCTTGGTCAGGGCATCGAGGTCCTCCAGGTCGATCCGGTCGAGGAGGTCCACGGGGTTGCCCTCCGGACGGGACCAGATTTTCGGATCCATATACTCGAAGAGTTTTCGTATCTGGGGATTCCAGGACCACCAGAGATTCCGGGCGAGATCCCACAGGCGGCCCAGCTTCTCCGGCATCTCGGGCACCACGGTAAAGCTCCGGAAGCGGGGCCAGATGGAATCGGCCCCGGTGTATGCGAATTCCCGCCCATAGGTGCTCGAGTCATAGGTATACCGACGGTCCGACACCACATGGGCGGCCAGGTCGTAAGCTTCCAGGTAATAGAGGTAAAAATCCTTCCAGTCCGCTTTTTCGGCGATTTCCCGGGCCTTTTTCTTCTGCCGGGTCCGTTCTTCTTCCGGCCATTCGAGAACCCGGAGCATGTGGTCCTCCAGGTTCTTTACAATAACATCATGCGACTTCCCCTGGTACTCGAGAATGAGGACCCCCTGGCTCCCGTTTTCGAAATGGTTCTTCACCCAGAGCCCGAAACCCGCCAGGTTGGTCGTCACGGTGGGGACGGCGCTGGCGGCGCACTCGAGAGGGGTATACCCCCAGGGCTCATAGTAGGAGGGAAAGACCCCGAGGTCGCAGCCGGAAAGCACATCGTAATAGGGCATGTTGAGAAGCCCGTCGTAACCGTCGAGGTAGACGGGCATGAAGATGACGGAAACCCGGTCTTCAGGGGTGTTCAGAAGGCCTTCGGCGTTGCACTTGTTCCAGATGGGATCCCGCTGGGGATCGTGAAGCTGATGGGTGGAAACCCTCGTAATGCCGGACCTCTGGACCGCCTGGCCCTTCATGATCTGCTGGGTCTCCGCGGAGATCCCGTAATGGCCGCCGATGACCGAAACCAGGGCGACCAGTTCGTCCGCCCGGCCCTGCTCCTTCAGGAGCCGGTTCAGGGCCCCGAGGGATTCGAGAAAGAGGTCGATGCCCTTGTTGAAGAATTCGTAACGTCCCGAAATGAGAAACAGCCTGCACCGGCCGGGGTCGAGGCTTCGCTGCAAAAATGTCGAGGCGAACTCGAAAAGCCTCTTCCGGTGGTTCTCGAAGATCTGCCGGTGAACCGTCATGTCGGGAATGGAATCGATGTTGATCCCGTTGGGAAGAATGACCTGGGGTATCCGTTGAAGGAAGTGGGCGGCCTCCTTGGCGGTGATTTCGCTCACCGTGGTGAAGCAGTCGCACTCCCGTGCGGTGACGGACTCGAGGGAATGCTTCGCCTCCACATTCATTTTGGCGGCCATTTCCTTGGGAGAGATGGTCTCCATGGCGCTGTAGATATCCACCCGGTTTCCGCAGAGGGAGCGGCCGAGTACGGTGGCATGGGTGGTGAAGACCGTCCCGACTTCAGGGGCATGCTTCTTCACATGGAGAAGACCCGCCCCCATCATCCACTCGTGGAACTGGGCGATGGCCGTTTCCTCCTCGCCGACCAGTCTGTCGTAGAGGACGGCGACGGCCTCCCCGAAGGCGGTACTGTATAAAACGGGCTCGATATAGTCCCAGGTTCCCCGGATGGAATCGACGCCGAAATCCTGCCAGAGCTGAAAGAGAAGCTCGTTCTGGGGATATTTGCCGATGTTCCCCACAAGGATCACCCGGGGATGGCCTTCGATGACCCAGCGCCCGCAGCGGCAGGTGAGGTTCCGCTTTTTCAGTTCCTCCACGATCCCCGGCCAGAGATCCTCCTTCGTCTCCTCGAATTCGGCGTTGTTCCCGAAGTCGGGGCCGACGAGAATGTAGTTGTCGCCGAATCGCTTTCGGGCGCTGGGAACTTTCGTCCGGATCACCGTGTTGATGCCGCCGACCTTGTTGCAGACTTCCCAGCTCACCTCGAACAGGTACCGGGACTTATCTTTCTCCGTCATTCCTGAACCTCCAGTTCATTATGGGGGCACACTGAAGAACACCCCGCCGGTAAAAAACGACTCCCGAGGGGTGCCGGCCACCGGCCCCGGGCATCCTTCTCGAGAAGAACCGCCAGACGGACGGCCTCGGCCACGCTCCAGGCCTGGGCGATGCACCCTCCGGGCCGATGGGGTATTTCTCCATCGAAGATCTCCGATACCGTCCCCAGGCCGGCGTCGGACAGGTGTTTCGTGAGATTTCGCAGCAATCCCGACAGACGGCGCCGGGCGGACTTCCTGTCTCCGGAAAAACGGAGGAGCGCTTCCCCGTAGTGCCCGGCAAGCCAGGGCCACACCGTTCCCTGGTGGTAGGCCGCATCCCGTTGTTCCGGTCCCCCCTCGTAAAAGGGACGATAGGCCGGGTCGCGGGGAGACAGGGTTCTCAGGCCGAAGGGCGTGAGGAGCTCCTTCGTCACCCCATCCATAACCCGCCTTCCCAGGGTCTGATCCCTGAGGACGGGGAAAGGGAGCGACAGGGCGAATATCTGGTTGGGCCGGAAGGACATGTCGCGGTCTCCCGTCCCGGGATCCACCACATCGGCCAGACGGCCTTTTTCGGGAACCGCAAAAAGGGAGAAGAAAGACGCCTCGATCCGGGAAAGAAGGCCGGTCCCGTCGAATGAAAGCCGCCTCCCGAGGGCTTCCTTCAGATATTCCAGGAAGGACAGGGCATTGAACCACAGGGCATTGATCTCCACGGGGCAGCCGTTTCTCGGGGTTACGGGCTTTCCTTTCACCATGGCGTCCATCCAGGTCAGCTGGGTCAGGGAATCCCCCACGGACAGAAGACCGTTATCCAGAAACCGGATGCCTTCCGCCCGCCCTTCCAGGTACCCCTCGGCAAGGTCGACGAGGACGGGCCAGAAAAGATCCCCCACGGAATCCATGTCGCCCGTCTTTTCCAGAAACTGGTGGACGCACCAGAAATACCAGAGAGACGCGTCGGCCGTGTTGTAGGCCGCCGACCCCGTCTCGGAAAGGCAGTTGGGGAGAAGGCCGTTTCTTCTCATTCCCCCGAGGTGAACGAGAATTTCCCGGCCCTCCTCGACCCGGCCCAGGCAGAAGGTGAGCCCGGGCAGGCTGATGAGGGTGTCCCGGCCCCAGAGGTAGAACCAGGGGTAGCCGGCCACGATGGATCGCCGGCCCGCCCGGTCCCGGACGAGAAACTGGCCGGCCGCCCGGCGCCAGTCGGCGGACAGGCGTTCGATCTTTCCGGACTTGCGGCCTGTATTGAAAGCTTCTTTTCGCCTGCCCGAAAGCTCCGCCTCCCAGAGCGCTTCAGGGGATTTTTTCTCTTCCTCCAGAGAAACCACGAAAAAGGCGTCCGCCCCGGGAAGAAGACGGCACTGGAAAATGCCGGGGGTGAAAAGATCCTCGTGGCAGGGAAAGCCCCGTTCCCGCTCCCGCCGGTACTCGAAATTCCGGTACCATAAAGGCTCGGGGCGAAAGTCCGTGAAAGGGTCCGGACGGAAGAACAGAGTCGGCATCCCGTCATAGGGCCTCATGGAAAAACCGTTCTCCCCGGGAAAGATATGGGGGCGAAGAAAGGTGTTCTCTTTCATGAGACCGTGAATGTCCCGGAAGGCGATAAACGGGCGGATGCGGAGGGTCCCCTCCGGGCTCCCCGCTTCGAGGGCATACCGGATCAGGAGGGTGTTCTTCTCCTTCAGGAGGAGGATTTCCTTCCGCAGCACCACCCCGTCGAAACGGTAACGGAAAGACGGATACCCCTCCAGGACCACCTCGGAAAGGGGAAAGTCCGCCAGGGGCAGGGGGGTTCCCGGGTACTGATGCAAAGACAGGGGCCAGGTCCGGTCCCCCGGGGAAAAAGAGTCCTCCGTCTTGGAAAGAAGGACGAACCGCCCTCCCCGTTCCGGGAGACTGGAAATGAGGAGCCCGTGGTATTTCCGGGTGTGGCAGTGGAGGACGGTGCTCGAGGCGTAACCGCCGAGGCCGTTCGTTTCAAGCCATTCCTTTCCCAGGAGGTCCTCCGTCTTCTCATTCCCTTTACCGACAATATGAATCATGACGACCCCGTAAAAGATCCGAATATGCCTTAAATTTTCGCCCCCGGGAGGGTTCCCGTATTGTTCCCTTATACCGTAAAAGGGAGGGGATCATCAATGGGCAGAAAAAAAGAGAAAAAAGGGAAATGATTTTTCTTGAAGGGAACACCTGTTCATGGATAATGTCATATTCATGACCCAGCCGTTCATTCCCATCGTCTTTTCCCTGATCCTCGGGATCCTCGTCGGATCCCGAGGGCCCGTTCCCGGGGCAGTCCTTTTTACGGCCGGGGGCGCCATCTTTCTCCTGGCCCTCTTTTTTCTGAAGGGCCGGAAAAAAGTATTTTTCTTCCTTTTCGCCCTCCTTGGTTTCTTCGTCACGGGAGTGATCACCCATCAGAAGGACATCATCCCCCCCGCCGCCACTTCCTGGGCCGACGGCACATCCCGGGTGATGGAGGGCATGGTTTCCGAGGACCCTCTCGAATCGCCGGACAGGAAGGACCTGGTTCTCTCCTCCCTGACGATCTGGAGGAACCGAGTCCCCGTTCCCGCGGACGGCAGGATCCTCCTTTCCGTCCGGGAGCCCTGCGGTTCATTCCGCTACGGAGACGTGGTGAGGACCCGCGGAACTCTTAAAATCGCACATAATTTCAATAATCCCGGCGGCTTCGATTACAGGCGCTCCCTTCTTTCCCGGGGAATCGCTCTCCGTTGCTTCGTCCGGGACGGGCCGTCGGTGGTGCTCGTCCGGAGAAACGGGGGAAACCCCTTCCGGGCCGCGGTGGAAACGGCGAGAGACCGGATCGGGGCCTTTATCGATGCTCACGAAGGAAACGAAAAGGGCGCCCTGCTGAAAGCCCTCCTCATCGGAAAGAAAAGGGGGATCCCCGAACCCGTCCGGGAGGCCTTCAACCGTTCCGGGATTTCCCATGTTCTCGCCATTTCAGGTCTCCATGTGGGTCTTGTGGCTCTTTTCATCTTTTTTCTCGCCGGAAGAATTTTTCGACAATCGGAAACCCTCCTCCTTCGGGGAAATCTCTTTCGGATGTCGGCAGGGCTGGCCATTCTTCCCGTCACGGCCTATGCCTTCATGGCCGGCCTCGGGATCCCCGTGGTCCGGGCCACAGTTATGACGCTCCTGTTTCTTTTCGCCCTCCTCCTCGGAAAAGCAAGATCGATTCTCAATGTCCTCGCTTTCGCCGCCTTCCTGATTCTTCTCGTGAACCCGCCGGCCCTCTTCGACGCCTCCTTTCAACTGTCCTTCACCGCCGTGGCGTCCATTCTCCTTCTGATCCCGGCCTGGACCCGTCTGTCTTCCTCGGGGAGGGGATCCGCGCCCCCCGGGGGTTCCCCTTCCCTCCCGGAAAGAACCGCCCGCCGCCTCCTCCTCTTTACGGCCGTCACCCTGGGGGCCACCCTGGGGACCCTCCCCCTCGTCGCCCTCTGGTTCCACCGTTTTTCGACGGTCTCCCTCATGGCCAACCTCGCGGCCGTCCCCGTCATCGGGTTCGTCAGCCTTCCCCTGGGCCTTGCGGCGGTCTGTCTTCTCCCCCTGGGTTCATGGGCCGCCCTTCCCTTCCTGAAGGCCGCCGCCTGTTCTCTCACGCCGGTCCTGGCCTTCATCCGCTGGCTTTCGGCCTTTTCTTTCTCCTCCCCCGTCGCGGCACCCCCCTCCCCTTTTGCCACAGCCTTCTTCTACGGGCTCCTGCTCATGGGGGTCTTTCTTTCGAGCCGAGCCGTTCCGGAAGAAAGAAAAACTTTCTGCCGGCCTCTCTCCGCCGGCTGTTTCGTCCTGGCCCTCATTTTCATCCTCCTTCAATTCTTTCCCGCCCCCCCGGAGCGGAAAGACCTTCGTCTCACCGCCATCGACGTCGGGCAGGGCTCATCCACCCTGGTTGAGTTTCCCGGAAAGGCCGCCATGCTTGTCGACGGGGGCGGATTCCAGGACGACCGGTTTGATGTGGGCCGTTTCGTCGTGGCGCCCTTTCTCCTCTCCCGGAAGATCAGGGCCCTCGACGTCGTCGTTCTCAGCCACCCGCACCACGACCACCTGAACGGACTAATCTACATCCTCGACCATTTCGCAGTCCGGGAAGTGTGGGCCAACGGAGAGGCGGCGGAGACGGAACCATATCGTCTTTTCCGGAAAACGCTCCTTGATCGGGGCATTCCTTACCGGGAAAGGAGCGCCCGGGACGGTCCGATCCGGATCGGCGGGGTCACCGTTTCCTTTCTCAATCCCGAAAGACCTCTTTCGGGCCTCGTGCCGGATACGGCGGAATCGACGGCCAACGACCGGTCCCTGGTGCTCCGGCTTTCTTTCGACGCCGTCGCCGTCCTCCTTCCCGGAGACATAAGCGAAAAAACGGAAGAGAGGCTCCTGCGGAAAGGGGTTGACCTTCGAAGCGACGTTCTTTTCGCCCCGCATCACGGGTCCGCCGGTTCCAGCTGCCGTACCTTTCTGGAAAGGGTCCGGCCCCGCCATGTCATCTTCAGTTCGGGATACTTGAACCCCTTCCGGTTTCCCGCCGCTCCCGCCCTTGCCCGGTGTCGCGTCATCGGGGCGGCCATCCACCGGACGGATCGGGACGGGGCGGTCACCGTTGAAAGCGACGGAAGACAAGTTTCGATCACCTCTTTTCTCGACGGGCCCTCCCCCTGACTTCCTGAAAATTTATGGGTTCCATCATCATTGTATTTCAAGAAGAATTGTGTTAACTATCATCGCTTTGAATAACCTTTGTCACAGGAAGCAAAATGGAACGGATCACATCCATCCGGGGGTTCAGGGACATTCTCCCCGGTGAATCGGAAAAATGGCAGTTCGTGGAAGAAAAGGCCCGGGAAATCTTCGGCGCTTACGGGGTCCGGGAGATCCGCATCCCCATTCTTGAAAAGACGGACCTCTTCCGCCGGGGCATCGGCGAAACCACGGACATCGTGGAAAAAGAGATGTACACGTTCATCGACCGGGGGGAAGAATCCCTGACGCTGCGCCCGGAAGCGACGGCGTCGGTCATCCGGGCTTACATCGAACACAACATCTTCGAATCGGACCCCGCGGCGAAGCTTTACACCATCGGGCCCATGTTCCGGAGAGAGAGGCCCCAGAAGGGCCGGTACCGCCAGTTTCACCAGATCAACGTGGAAATGCTCGGCTATGAAGATCCCAGGATCGACGCGGAACTCATGAGCATGCTCATGGTGTTTCTCACGGAACTGGGGATCGGAAGCCTGGCACTCGAAATCAATTCCCTGGGCTGCACCGGCTGCCGACCCGTTTTCCGGGAAAAAGTGGTCCGTTTCCTCGAAGGCCGCGAAGAAAGACTCTGCCCGGACTGCCGGAGGAGACTTGAGACCAATCCGCTTCGGGTCTTCGACTGCAAGGTGGAAACCTGCGGGGACGCTGTCCGGGAGGCACCGGTCCTTCTCGATGCCATCTGCGCGGGATGCCGGGATCACTTCGAAAAGGTCAGGGCCCTTCTCGAGGCCCTCGCCGTTCCCTTCCGGGTCAATCCACGGATGGTCCGGGGACTCGATTATTACAAGAGAACCGCCTTCGAAGTGATCGGGCACAGCCTGGGCGCTCAGAACGCCGTTGCCGGCGGCGGCCGCTATGACGGGCTGGTCAGCGATTTGGGCGGGCCGGACATCCCGGGAATCGGCTTTGCCATCGGCTTCGAAAGGCTCGTTTCCATGCTGCCCGACGACGCCGGACGCTTTTCCTCCATGCCGTCCCTGTACGTCGCCACCCTGGGAACGGAAGCGGAAACGTTTGCCTTCCGCCTTCTCCATGAGTTCCGGAAAATGGGCATCCGGGCGGAAACGGATTATTCGGGGAAAAGCCTGAAGGCCCAGATGAAACGGGCCGGCCGGTCGGGGGCTCCCCATGTTCTTATTGTCGGGGAGAACGAACTCGCCGAGGGGGCTGTGGTCCTTCGAAACATGGGTGCGGGTACCCAGGAAAAAATAACCATAAACGAACTTCATTCGAAAATGAAGGAAATCTTCCATGTGAGGTAACAGGCCTTGTCTCTTTTTGTCACCGAGCTGAAAAGGACACATTATTGCGGTGACCTCCGGCTCCCCCAGGAGGGGCAGGAGGTCGTTCTTATGGGATGGACCCATCGCCGGCGGGATCACGGCGGGGTCATTTTCGTCGACCTCCGGGACCGGTCCGGCCTGATCCAGGTCGTGTTCAATCCCGAAATCACGCCGGAGGCCCACCAGGAGGCCAAGAAAATCCGGAACGAATATGTCCTGGCCGTCCGGGGCACGGTCCGGCGCCGGCCGCCGGAGATGGTGAACCCGAACATGGATACGGGTGATATCGAGGTCACGGTCCGTGACCTTGAAATACTCAATGAAGCGAAGACCCCGCCTTTCCTCATCGAGGGGGGGGAAGAAATCTCCGAAAACATCCGGCTGAGATACCGGTACATGGATCTCCGGAGGCCGCCCATCCAGCGGAATCTCTTCCTGAGAAGCCGGATTGCCCAGGAAACGAGGAACTACCTGTTCGACAAGGGTTTCATCGAGGTGGAGACACCCTTCCTGACGAAAAGCACCCCCGAAGGCGCGCGGGATTATCTCGTCCCGAGCCGGATCAACCAGGGCATGTTCTACGCCCTTCCCCAGTCCCCCCAGTTGTTCAAGCAGCTCCTCATGGTGTCCGGCTTCGACCGTTACTTCCAGATCGTCAAGTGCTTCCGGGACGAGGACCTCCGGGCGGACCGGCAGCCCGAATTCACCCAGATCGACATCGAGATGTCCTTCATCACCGAAAACGACATCATCTCGGCCATGGAAGGACTCATGGCCCATATCTTCAAGGCCGGGATGGGAATCGACATCCCCCTTCCCCTCCCGAGGATTTCCTACCGGGAAGCCATCGATTCCTACGGCCGGGACAATCCGGACACCCGTTTCGCCATGAGGCTTGTGAACATCACCGAAGAAGTGAAAAACTCTGGATTCCAGGTGTTTTCCGAGGCGGTCCAGCGGGGCGGCATCGTCAAGGCCATCAAGGTGGAGGAGGGAAAGCGGCTTTCCAGAAAGGACCTGGATGAACTGACGAATTTCGTCGGCACCTACGGAAGTTCCGGGCTGGCCTGGGCCCGGGTCAACCCCGAGGGGTGGACTTCGCCCATCTTCAAGTTTCTGAAACCGGAGGAAGTCCAGGGCATCAACCGGGCCATGGAAGCCGTCCCGGGCGACCTGATCCTCATGGTGGCCGATGTCCCCCGGGTGGTCCACGATTCTCTGGGAAACCTGAGAAACCACCTGGCGAAAAAGCTGGACCTGGTGAAGCCGGGAACCTTTTCCTTCGTCTGGATCGTCGAATTCCCCATGTTCGAATACAGCGACACGGAAAAGCGGTACATGGCAACCCATCATCCCTTCACGTCCCCCGTCCTGGAAGACCTCTCCTTCCTGGAAAACGACCCCGGAAAGGTCCGGGCGAGGGCCTACGACCTGGTCCTCAACGGTTCGGAAATCGGCGGCGGGAGCATCCGGATCCACCGCCAAGACGTCCAGTCCCGGGTCTTCGACGCCCTGGGGCTTTCTCAAGAGGAGGCCCGCACAAAATTCGGCTTCCTCCTCGATGCCCTTGAATACGGGACGCCCCCTCACGGAGGCATCGCTTTCGGATTCGACCGGATCATCATGCTCATGACGGGCGCGGAATCCATCCGGGACGTCATCGCCTTTCCCAAGACGCAGAAGGCCACCTGCCTGCTCACGGGGGCGCCTTCGGAAGCCGCGGTGGAACAACTGATGGAACTTTCCATCAAAATCGTGTAGTTTGCCGTCGAAAAGGACCGGCCAGCGGATTGGCCTTGACAAGGGAAGTGATTAACCTTTATAAAAAGCAAGTTAGCGAATGAAAGGGATCGGTTGAGGAAAAGAACCGACGGAAAAGGAGGAAAGATCATGATAAACAAAAGGCGGCTTTATTCGTTCATTGTCCTGTTCATCACCGGTTTATTCGCCTTCGGTCTGGCCGGCTGCTGTCCCATGAAGCCCGCCGAGACGGCGGCTCCGAAGGAAGCGGCCGTTGAACAACCCGCCGTGATGGTGGCCGAGGAAGTCCCTTCCAAGCCACTGCAGGAAGTGGAAGAGATCACCATGGTCGAGGAAGTCGTGATCGTTGTTCCCGAAACGGAATACCACCTGGTGAAGAGAGGAGAGTGCCTCTGGTGGATCGCCGAATACGGGGACGTTTACAACGATCCTTTCATGTGGCCCGTCATCTATGCGGCGAACCAGGACCAGATCAAGAATCCCGATCTCATTTACCCCGGCCAGGAACTCAAGATCCCCAGAATAGGATACACTCTGGAGGATATCCAGGAAGCGAGACGTTCCGCGGGAGCCCCCCGGCCCTACGCGCCCCCCGAAGGTGCCCAGCCTCCCGTAAAGTAGACGTTTTCGATACGGACATGAGAAAAAAGAGGGCACGGAAATGCCCTCTTTTTTTCGTTCACGTTTTTCCCCTCACCCAAGCTTATCGGAGGACTGCGGTCTCACCAACCCGACCCCGAATCCCGATCAACTTACAAACCGGTTGCCGTTGGCATCGGTCAGGACCGCCAAGATGCCTAAGTGGTCCTTGTGGTAATAGCGGAGGGCGCCGTTTCGGATCTCGGCGATCCGCATCGTCCCGGCGAAGAAGTATTTTACCGTTTTGCCGTTTATCACCTGATAAGAATCGTCCACATAGAGAGTCGTCGAGGTGATCTTCGGGTCGATGGAGATCTTGTTGCCCTTGGTGAGGCTCAGGACGGACACCATCTTTTTCGCCCGTCGCCCCTTCCCGTCGTAGGCGAACCGGATCGTCACGGGGGCGGCCTTGTCCTTGTATTTGACCTCTTTGAGCATGTTGTCGCCCGTCCAGGTGAGGGTCCGCCAGCCGTAACTTAAAAACCTGACAGCGTCCCCATCCTTCCTCCTCACGGGCGGCCTGTTATCGTGTTCCTCGGTCGGAAGGATCTGGATAAGATGTTCCGGAGATGACGGATGACGACCTCGAAAAAGGCTTAAAATGCCATTTTCTTGGACGGCTTTGTAAAAACGTAAAAAGTCTGAAAATAAGGCTTTTTCGAACGGCCTTCCTTTTCCTGTCTTCTTTCGGATCCGCGGAAAAAAGGATCTCCATCGCCGTCACGACTGCGGTGATTCTCGTTTTCGGGGAGGCCCTTCCGAAAGTCCCGGCGGTGAATTACCCCATCCGTTTCTCCTCTTTCGTTTCCCTGCCCCTCATTTTCTTTTCCTTTATCGTCCATCCGGCCGTTTGGGTTCTCGAAAAGATTCCCGACCTTTTCTCTTTTCTCCTCGGGAGGAGCATCATCGCTGCTCCGGCCTCGTCGGTCGTGGAAGTGGAAATGTGCCAGGACTGAAGGCTCAGGTAGCTCACTTTTCACGACAGAAAATGGCTCACTTTAAAAAGACCGTTGACAAGGGTCCGCCATCTGCAACTTAAAAACCTAACAGCGTCCCCGTCCAGCGTCCCCGTCCAGCGTCCCCGTCTTTCACATCCCCGTCTTTCACATGTAGTCGCCCGTCCAAGAGGAAGCCTGCCAGCCGCAACTTAAAAACCTAACAGCGTCCCCGTCCTACTCCCAAACAGCGTTCCAAGTCTGTTCCTATTCACATTCGCCATTTTGGTCTCCTACGTCCATGCCTGCGATGATTGGGGAAATGTCCAAGTATATTTCTTGTTTAGATAATAGATGACCTTCATTACATGGAAAAGACATAATTAGAAGCCTTGCTATAATATTATCTTCACTGTCGACCCATGTACAGAATGTGTTTCCATCGAACCAGCTCCCCATATCTTCATCGTCTGTTTTACGCTTCCAATTTATGCCTTTAAAATAGTTATCATAATAATTAATAATGCATAAAGATTCATTTTCGACGATTACATTATATTCGACTCTCCTGATGATATCTGAGATACAGAAAATATCCTTTTTGTCATTTGCATTATCGTAAAACGGTATGTCAAGTTCTTCTATGACATTTTTGATAACATTAAGATCTTTTCTTGCTGATTCAACCATATCGGAAGATATCTTGAATCTAATATTCTCTAACAGCCTTTTAAATAATTTTTCCGAATTCGAATCGCCTGATAATATATAATGAAAAACAACATTCTTATAGTAGTCGTAAACATCGATTACGTATGTTTCTTCAGTATGATATTTCTTGATTCCATTAATTTCCCTTCCATCAATTATATATTTCTCATTTCGAATCTCCTTATATTCTTGCTTCATTACTTCTATCGGACATTTTTCGGTAAGGTCCTTCTCGGTATATGGTATACATAATATCATTATAAATCCGACACTCCCTTTTACACTAATAACAATTGAATCCATCGCCTTATTTGAAACATGTTTCATTACATTCAAATTATTTGGCAGGTAGAGATCCATGTACTTACACGGATAGTATCTTGTTTCAACAGGATGACATGTAGATAATATAAAGTACGTCACTATTAATGTTATAGTAAATAAGTGCTTACCAATCACTTCTCCCACCTCGACAGCAACAAGTTTTGTTAGCCTTTGTACTCACAGTACCATGAATCGAAGTCCAACCTACATCCATCGTCTCACCTATTTTTTCCCCCATCGGCGTGATGCAATCGAGTCGTTGACCAGTTCCTATGCCTCCCGGTGCTATCGACGCTTTTGGTCCAACAGGAGTCCATCTACCACATTTTATCCTAGGGTCTTCTCTGTTTGTTTTCAGTTGTGGCTGCGGCTCCTTAAGTTTTTCAAAATCTTTAATTCTCGGATCGAGAGTTATACACTCATTACATTCTTCCCTCTTTTTCTGATTTCTTTCCTTTTCTTTTTCATCAGTCGGCTCTTCCGGCGATGTCATTTTATCACTCTTAGCGGTATCGTCCTCATTCTTCCCTGAGTCACCTCCCGAGTCAGCAGAATTAATTCCTTCGCCTGCATATTGACCGACCTCTCCTTCGTTTGCCTCCGATTGAAAAAGCCCACTGGGATCCACATAGATCATCGGGTTGTTCCGGCAGTAGGCATACCGGTTCAACATCTGGGGGTCGAAGACCCTCGGACTTGCCGGGTTGGAGAGGTCCGGGACTGCCGGGTCCGGGGAGATGAACCTTCCTAATGTAGGATCGTAGAGCCTCGCATTGAAGTTGTAAAGCCCCAACTCGGTGTCCATCTCCTGGTCCGTGAACTTGTAGTCCGTCGTCCACGTGCCGGCGTATTCCCGGAGTTGGCCGAAGGGCAGGTATTCCGCCGACTCGATACGGTTGCCACCGGCATCGGTCAGGACCGCCAAGCTGCCCAAGTGGTCCTTGTGGTAATAGTGGATAGCCCCGTTTCGGATCTCGGCGATCCGCATCGTCCCGGCAAAAAGGTATTT